>Ga0310122_10000089_pt1 | contig 57417 bp, 46 predicted proteins | sample CB6_Bottom_1051__FD_203503 | JGI IMG/M metagenome (GOLD analysis project Ga0310122, IMG submission 203503) | Marine microbial communities from Western Arctic Ocean, Canada - CB6_Bottom_1051 | ecosystem: Environmental > Aquatic > Marine > Oceanic | place: Canada: Western Arctic Ocean | collected... | reverse complement strand
CCTATTATCTTCAATTGGGTATATTTCACCAGCTCAATATGAAACAGACTACTATGATAATTTAAACGAGTCAGGTAAAGTGGCCTGACTTAAACAAACTGGTCTCCGATGAACTCGGGGCGATTCAATTGCCTCTTTGGGATACAGCAATAAAACAATATGACGCTCTTATAAAGCGAGATAATATTACGCTTGTATTCACTCCTAAGTTAACCAAAGAACGTAAAATTGTTAATCAGTTTAATCAAATTGATGAGGACTCTTTTTCTTTTCGGTATGCAACAGACAAAAAAGGAAATGAAACCCTTAAAGGAGTTGAGTACATAAGTGTTGATAATTTTAAGTATCAAATTGAGTTGGTTGTGACTTACGTAGATAGAATGGTTGAAACACTTTGCCCCACAAGTACATAACAAACTGTTTAAGAGTGATTCGCAACGCGTGGCATTTTTACTATGCGTTGTGTTTAGTGGTTAAGGTGGTGGTATTGCGTTGCTCACACCTTAACAGGGCGTTATAAGAACTATCGAGGCTTAGAAGTCAAATGAACAATGAAAGTTTAAATATATTCCTTAGGTTAATTCAGGAAAAGCATGAACAGTTAAAGTCTCAGATAACAGCACTTAGTAAAGTTTTTGTGCAAGAAAATATTGATTCCAAAAAAACGCAAGCTGAAAAGTGTTATTCAGCGGCAGAAGATTTAGCAAGAGCATTATCTGCCAAAGATCAGCCTAACTGGTTAAAAGAAATAATGCGTTGGACAAAATGGTACTCTACTAACCATAAAAACCAAGATGCTACATTCACTGCATTTCAAAAGATCATGCCTCTAATATCTCAGTTGAATTGTCACCAATGGGCTTTTACTGAAAATTCAGGTGATGAAGATTTCGACTTTGATCAGCTTTATGAGCGGCATAAAAAAGACGGTAAACTGGATGATTTATTTGACACATTAGTTAATATAATTGCACAAATGGTGGCTTCAGGAGAAATCGATAGTATACGTGCCAAAACCGATTTAGAAAGACTGGTAGCTTTATTACAGCAAAATAAAGACGGTTCATACTTTTCCGTTATGGCAAGTTGGGAATTCTTGAGAGGCTTTTTAAAGAACACCACATGGGCGGTAGTAGATTCAACTCCTGGACTCAAGCAGTTAAAAAAAGGATTTGAAGACACCGTTGATGAAATGGATATCGAACTTGAAAAAGTACATGAGTCAATTAAAAGTGAAATGAAGAGTAAATACGATACTGCGATTCATTCTCTTACTTATAAAAGCCAAGTTAAACTCGAAAATAAGTCCGAATAAAAGGTCTTATAACAAGTCGCTGAAAGGCGACGTTAAAATACGCGTGCTTTAATGAGATAAGGAATATATGCATCAGATTAAGCACTCAGCAAGTCCATATCTTTATAAGATTGTATTAGATAGTGAGTATAAATTATCAGACGCGGACATAAATAAATTTAAGAAGACGGTGAATCAAGGTGTCGCTGTTTATGGTTTCACTCCAAATATTATAATAATTTCTAATTCGCATTATACTTACTGGGACTCCATTTCGTTGTTTGCAAAAGCTATGGACACAGGTAAATTAGCTATTTGTAGTAATGATAATTTAGACGATGTTATTAAAAATATCTCTACTGAATTTGCACCTATTAATGTAAAGCAGTTTGGTAAGGACAATATTATAGACTGCAATAAGTGGGTTATCTCCAAAGTTTAGTTTATAGCAAATAGCTATGGTTCCAGCTTCTGCAATTGACACTCTCCACTCAGCCATTAGTACCTGGCGGCTTGGTTAAATTTATTTAATTACGCTAGATTTTATTGCACTCTACCCAACCAATATTCAACTAACTTAAAACCTTTCACCTTTAACCTTTCACCTTTTGCCTTTAACCTTGCATTTCAGCTGTAAACCCCCATGACATTTTGATTAAAAAAGCCACACCTCAACATGTGCTAAGGTGTGGCTTTTTACAGCAGCTATAACTAAAAGTTAAGCTACATTCGCTGCTAATAGCTCGTTACGTACTAGCTCTGCGCCTTTGCTTAGGGCGTTGAGCTTACCGTTTGCGATATCGCGGGGCAGGGGGGCCATGCCGCAGTTGGTGCATGGGTAGAGCTTGTCGGCATCTACGTATTTAAGCGCTTCGCGTAGGGTTTTGGCCACCTCTTCGGGTGTTTCTATAGTATTGGTGGCTACATCGATTGCGCCCACCATTATTTTTTTACCGCGTACGAGTTCTAATAACTCTATAGGTACATGTGAGTTTTGGCATTCGAGCGAAATAATATCAATATTCGATTTTTGCAGCTTAGGGAATACCTCTTCGTATTGTCGCCACTCGGTGCCGAGGGTTTTCTTCCAATCGGTGTTGGCTTTAATGCCGTAGCCGTAGCAAATATGCACGGCGGTTTCGCATTTTAACCCTTCTATAGCTCGCTCAAGGCAGGCAATGCCCCAGTCGTTTACCTCGTCAAAAAACACGTTAAAAGCGGGTTCATCAAATTGAATTATATCAACCCCAGCGGCTTCTAGCTCTTTGGCTTCTTGGTTGAGTATTTTAGCAAATTCCCATGCTAGTTTTTCACGGCTTTTATAGTGATCGTCATACAGGGTGTCGATCATGGTCATTGGCCCAGGCAGTGCCCATTTAATTGGTTGGCTGGTTTGCTGGCGTAAAAACTTGGCGTCTTCAACAAATACCGATTTAGTGCGAGACACAGGGCCAACCACTGTGGGTACGCTGGCGTCGTAACGGTCGCGAATTTTAACTGTTTTACGGTTTTCAAAATCAACGCCATTTAAGTGCTCAATAAAGGTGGTTACAAAGTGCTGGCGAGTTTGTTCTCCATCGCTGACTATATCTACGCCTGCGGTTTGTTGCTCGTGCAGGGAAATACGCAAGGCGTCGTGTTTGCCATCTACCAGCTCGCTACCTTGTAATTTCCACGGTGACCATAAGGTTTCGGGCTCAGCAAGCCATGACGGTTTTGGTAAGCTGCCTGCTGATGATGTAGGTAATAGTTTTTTCATAATAAATGCTGCCTTTAATTTTGTTGTGTAATTAAGCGATACTTGCTGAGAACTGCTGCAGCACTGATTGATAAGGCTTAATAAAATGCTGCTCGGTAAATTTGCCTTGCTCAACCGCTAATTGACCTCGTTCTGCGCGGTCATACACAATTTGCGTTAATGAATGATCGTCATTTTTTAAATTCGGTTTATAACGACTACCTGCGGCGGCATTAGCGTTATAAATTTCTGGACGATAAATTTTTTGAAACGTTTCCATGGTGCTAATGGTGCTAATTAGTTCAAGGTTGCTGTAGTCGTTAAGTAGGTCACCAAAAAAGTAAAACGCTAACGGCGCAACGCTGTTTGGTGGCATAAAGTAGCGCACTTGTAAGCCCATTTTTTTAAAGTATTGCTCAGTTAACGACGACTCATTAGGCTGATACTCTACGCCTAAAATAGGGTGTAAGTTTTCGGTTTGCTGATAGGTTTTGTTATCAGACACGCTTAAACAAATAACCGGTGGCTTTTTAAAGTGCTGTTTATAGGTATTTGAGTTTACAAAGCATTTAAACAACTTGCCGTGTAAGTCACCAAAGTTATCAGGGATACTAAATTGCGGTTTGCTTTTGTTATGCTCAAGCAATAACACGCTAAAGTCGTAGTCGCGCACATACGACGAAAAGTTATTACCCACCATGCCTTCAATTCGCTCGTTAGTTTGGCGGTCAATAATATTAGTTTTTAATACCTCAATTGACGGAAATGCCTGGCCACTGCTAGTAATATCTAAATCAACCGAAATGATCTTGAGCTCAACCTCGTAACGATCCCCTTGTGGGTTATCCCAACTGGCCAGTGCATTAAAACGATTGTTGATCATTTTTAGGGTATTACGCAGGTTTTGTTGGCGGCTTTCACCCCTAGCTAAATTAGCGAAATTGGTCGTAATTCGTGTGTTATTTGACGGATGGTAGTTTTCATCCAAGTTAGTGCTTTTAATAGTAAATGTAAGATCAGTGCTCATAGCCGTATCCTTTCAATTTGAGTTGTTACTGCTTTTATCAATGACACATTACTCGCTGTTAAAACCAAACTAACGGGATAACTGTAATGGTGCTTTGCAGAGTTAATAAATTTATACGCGCTATGTAGCATGAAGAAAAACGGTATTATTTCAGGTAAAACATGAGCCAGATTCATTCTTTAACAAAGTTGAATGGATAAATTAGGCTAGTAGACGCTCCCACTCAGACAAAACCCACTTTAGAAGTCTAGATTTCTAGATGTTTTTACGGGTGTTGTGATTTATTCATACAAAACGTGAGTATTATTCAATGCTCATAAGTACTTAAAGTCCAATTTGCATAAACGGTTGTTGATATACTCGAATAAACTTAGGTGAGCTTAAGCGCTTTATTAAGCAGCTCGCCGTCGCAGAACTTTCCACAACATAAGAAGAGACAAAAGGAATGAGTGATTTAATAGTGTTAATTATATACTGCGCCATATTAGGTAGCGGTGTTGGTTTTTTAGCAGGCTTATTAGGAATAGGTGGCGGGCTGGTGATTGTGCCCATACTCAGCATGATATTACTGCACTTTAATGCTTTGCCACCTGAACAAGTAGTGGTGGTTGCCATTGCGACCTCGCTGGCCTCTATTTTATTTACTTCTACCTCGTCGGCTATTGCGCATCATAAAAATGGCAATGTACCCTGGGATATTGCGCCTTGGGTGATGGCGGGCGTTGCCTTTGGCGCGCTAATTAGTGGCTTTATGGCCGCGCTGTTACCTGAGCATGTTGTACGTTTGGTATTTGCTGTAAGTGTGGTGTTAATTGCATTAAAAATGATTTTTTCAGGTAAGAATGATTCAGCAATAGCGCGCCTGTTGCCAAACAAAGGGTTACTCAGTGTTTATACGACCATAACCGGTGGCTTGTCTGCCATGATAGGTATTGGCGGCGGGGCAGTATTAGTGCCGTTACTGACGTTTTTTTCTGTTGATATGAAAAAAGCCATTGGCTGCGCCTCTGCCTCAGGCATCGTGATAGCACTGTTTGGTTCAATGGGTTATATCAGCTCAGGCAGCCAGTTATTTAGCCTAAAAGAAGGATTTGCGGGCTTTGTGTATTTGCCCGCTTTATTGGGTATTGTATGCACCTCATGGTTTACTGCACCGCTCGGTGCTAAAGCCACCCATTACTTACCGGTTTCAACCATAAAGAAAATATTTGCCGGCTTATTAATTGTAATGGCAATCAATATGTTTACTCGATAAGAGCATTTATATGAGCCTTAAAAAGACGCGGCTTAAAGCCGCTGCTACATTATTAGCTATTAGTAGCAGGTTCACCCCGCGTCGAGGTTAAATAATAGCTTTTAGCCCCCGTAACCCACACCCCGACGCCCGTTAATCTTAAGGCGATTAACTAAAATCTACGTCATTTGCGCATGCTTTATAAATTCATCATAAATACTGTCTTTGATGAGCCTGTCGGGTGTAAAGGCATAATAATGCTGATAAACATTATCTATTGTACCAATGTAATTAACGTCGTAATGGCGTTCTACTTCGGCTCTTACCAAAATAGGCGCAGGGAATATCCCAAACCCTTGCTCACCGAGTGACTTCATTAATGCGCTGTCGTCAACATGGCCTGCTATTGTCATTTCAATATTTTGCTCTTGCAGCCAATAATAAATAGCACGCGCGACGGGGCTTTCTTTTGCGGGGAGCACTAAAGGCTTGTTGTTTAAAGACTGCGGAAACTGCTTATGTAATTGCGAATACCATGCTTCGTTACCAAAAAGGGCAATTTGGCTTTTGCCTATTTCATGGCAAAACGCCTTAAATGGCAAGGTGGTATCGAGTGGTTTATCGGCTAACACTAAGTCGAGCTTATGAATCGCCATTTGTGCCAGCAGCTCATTTTGTTGGCCATCAATACAGTGCAAGTTGGTAATACGGTCGTTATTAATTAAAGGCGCTAGCCACTTCGACACCAATGATTTGGGTAACACATCTGAAATACCCACTTTTAATGTTCGTGAATATTGCGTGGTATCACCTTGTGTGGTTTCTAGCCATTCGTGAGCAATAGCAAACATATCATTAGTGTACTGCTGAGTTACATGGCCAAATTCCGTTAACTGTAGGCCTCGGCCTTGGCGAACAAACAGTGGTTTTCCTAATCGTTGCTCTAAGTTAGTAATTTGTGAGCTAACCGTTTGCGGCGTTAAATTAAGTATTTTACTCGCCGCTGCAATACTGCCGTGCTTACTTACCTGCCAAAAATAATATAAGTGATTGTAGTTAATGTTGGTAATCATTCGAAAATACCTGCTTTAAAGTAAGAAATAATCAGCTTTTTCCTTTGCCACTAAGTTAGTAGATTACAGTCATGCCTGCAACATAGTTACTATTAAAAGGTGTAATTGCATGAAGCTAAAACTTACAGTTAAAAACAAAATAATTAACGCAAGTGAAAAGATGTCGCTTTTGAAGTTGATAAAAAACCAATTGGCAAAACATACTTTAAATATTCGTAAAGTTGAGATTCAAATAAATGACCTTTCGACTGAGCGCCACGGCACTTTGCAGCAATGCAAAATTAATATTCTTTTGCCTGGGCTACCCAGTATTAATGTAAATACAAAGGGAAGAAGTATGCTGCAAGCGATAAAGCGGGCTCTTAAAAGTTTGCAGCACATTCTCGTTAATAAGTATCAACCTTCGCAACCAAGCTCTTAATATCGCACTTGTAGTAGCAAGGATGCTACTTTTTTAATGCCTCTCTAATTCCAAGCTATGTTTAGTATTAAAAGATTTAATTATTACCATTGAGCAGTATTTCCTTGTTGGGTTTCGTTGCACTCTACCCAACTTACCGTAACTAAAATTCTTTGACCTTGTTCCTTTAACCTTTGACCTCAATTGTAAACCCCCGCACCATTTTGATTAAAAAGAGAGTGAAATTTTCAATTACCTAAATTCATAGTTTATTGTGAATTTATTAGGTTCATGCCTATTAATTTACTAATTCACAAAATACTGTGAATTTATCCTTTAGTGAGTTAACTTTCGCTATAATTCACAAAATATTGTGAATTATTAGCTTTTTTGTACTTTTTTAACTATTATTCACAAAACACTGTGAATTTTGGATTGGTAATGGAAGTCACGATAAAGTCAGCAAAACAATTAGGTAAATTGGCAAGTATTGTGAGAAAAAGCCAAAAGCTTGATCAAAAAACTGCGGGAGATTTCTCCGGTATTAGCATTAATACAGTGAGTGATTTTGAAAATGGCACAGGTTCGTTATCAATCGGCCGCGCGTTTGATTTAATGGAAGCTTTAGGCTTAGAAGTAAAAATAGACGTGGTGATACCTCAACATGATGAAAAGGCTAAAAATAAATTACTAATGCAAATCCAGAACATGGTGGCTGAGCATGAATAATAGATCACTTAATGTTTATGCTGGCAAACAGCTCATGGGCCAATTACAAGATAGTAACGGTTTTTGGTCATTTAAATACGATCAAGATTGGCTTAACTCAGCTAATAAATTTGCAATAACTCCCAGCATTCCATTACAAGAGCAAGTGATTCTGGATTCTGGTACTACGCGGCCTGTGCAGCAGTTTTTTGATAATTTACTGCCAGAAGAAAATGCACGTGAGTTATTGGCAAAAGAAGTGAAAGTGGATCACGAGGATTCATTTGCTCTACTTACTGCATCCGGCATTGAGTCTGCTGGTGCTTTAACGCTATTACCAGAGCATGTCGATTTTCCAAGCCCTAGTGCAATACCGTTACCTTTTGCCGAGCTATCTAGGCGAATTAAAAACTTACCCAGAGCACCTTTAAATATCCGCCAAAGTAGCCGTATGTCACTTGCTGGCGCGCAGCATAAAATGCTAGTTATTAAGCTCGGCGATGAATTATTTGAAGGAAATGAAGGCACACCTTCAACTCATATACTTAAACCAGATCATTCTGAGCCAGACCAATATTGGCAAACGACATGCAATGAATGGTTTATGATGAAACTAGCAGGACGGTTAGGGTTGGATGTACCCAATGTAGAACTCATTTATACGCCCGAGCCGGCCTATTTAGTTGAGCGCTTTGACCGTATAGGAAGTTATCCTGATCAAGAGCGTAAGCATATTATAGATAGTTGCCAGTTATTAAGTTATAGCAGGCACTCCAAATATTCTGCATCAACGGTTGAAACATACCAAAAAATACTCAATAACGTACGGCCTAAAGCGGCAACGGCCATCAAGTTATATCAATGGGTGATTTATAATTTATTAGTCGGGAATGGGGATGCGCATTTAAAAAATATTAGCTTTTATTACGAAAACGGATCTGCGCAAATAACACCGTTTTATGATTTATTAAGCACCATTATTTATGTTCCAGAAGGTGGTAACCCTCTAGAAGAAGCCTTATCCGTTCCTATCAATGATAAAAAACGTTTTTGTGATGTTACTAAAGCAGATGTAATCGCTTTTGCAAAAGAGCTCGGTATTCCAAACTCTGCCGCAGTAAAGCAACTAAGTTATTTTGTAGATAATATAGAGAGTGAATTTAGCAACTTATACCAAGAAGTTGTAAATATGCCATCTGCGGATGTACGCGCAGCGGAATTAAGAATGTTAAGACAAGTGCAGTTTTTAGTGGTTAAAGAAATGGTTGGGCGGCTGAGTTAAAACAAGGAAATGAGGATTAATAAAAGTCCCTCATGAACACAACGTTTTAGCCTGTTTCGATAAATAACTTTTCATTCAGTATGGACTTCCTATAGTTAGTGTTGGGTGCTGTTGTACTTCAAACAAAACCTTTGACCCCCCCGTTAAATTTTGATTAAAAAAGAGAGTTAAATTTCAGCCCCTAAATCCATAAAACTTAGATAAAAAAGTAACTCAAAGTCGTAACAAAGCACTAAATTTGGGTTTTGATTAATAAGCAAGTGTCTACCTAATGCCAAACAGATTTATTTACTCGAGAAAATTGAGGTGGATAGAAGATACTGTTAAGGTACTTTGAAATAATAAAAAATGCCTAACTAACGGCTAAAACCTCCTCCACCCCATAGGAGATTATTTGCTTAATTGAAGTATTGATATTCAAATTTAACTAATGAAGCGAAAATGGAAAATTTCACCAAACTATTAGCAGTTACACTTTATATATTTTCTTTGTCTGGCTGTACTTCAATTGGAAGTTACGTCATGTCAAACCCCGATATTTATCTTTCTGAAGCACAGTTTATAAAAGCAAAACCTAGCGACATTGGCTTTGAAAAACAAAAATTTTGCTCTTTTAGTACCACTCAATGCATTACATATCTGACTGCTGAACCTTATCAAGCAGCCGAATTTTCGCAAGAGAGTTCTGTTTATTACAACCTTCATGCAACTGGTAATAATGTAGAAAATACAATTTCACACAGAATGACACCAGATACATTTAATCGTTTTAAAGGCACTGCTTTATTACTTCATGGCTATGGGGGCAGTAAAGAAGCAATGATGGCCTCAGCTATCTATTTTAGAGCGATTGGTATGAACGTTATTATTCCAGATCTTTTTGGCCATGGTGAATCAACTGAAGCATTTGTATTTGCAGCAAAAGAGCACGGCATTTTAAATGAACTGCTTGCTGAATCACTTTTAAATCAAATAAATAAACAGACTGTTGTAGTCGGCCATTCTATGGGAGCGCTTACTGCAAGTAACTTATTATCATCAGAATATGTTGACGCTGCTATTTTACTTGCCCCAATGATGAGTTTTGACGTTGCAGCTAAGGAGTACTTACCTTATAAATCGCCTTTGCTTAGTCATTTTTTTCATAGCGAGATTGATAATATTGTTAACCAGGCAATGTTTGAGGCAGGAGTAACCATTCAAGAAACAAATTTATTGCCTAAATTAACTGAGACTAAAAAGCCTGTATTGTTAATTAACTCAGATGTTGACTCTCTATCCCCCCCGGCTTACTTTTCATCTATACAAAATGAGTTAGTAAAAAAAATAACTTTTAATGCTCGTTCTCATTCAAGTTTAATGGTGTTTGATCGTGATGATGTTATCGAAATTGAAAAATGGCTAATAACATGGTGAGCCTTCGCTATTTTAGATGACATTGAGTGTATAAGTCATTTTTTATTATTGTCGGGTTTCGTTGCACTCTATCCAACTTACGCTTTGTAAACCCCCATTACATTTTGATTAAAAAAGCCACACACTATTTATTAGTGTGTGGCTTCATTATTTATTTTTAAAGCGATTACTTGTTTAATAAGTGCTTTTCAAAAAAGTCAGCCATCATAGTATGGTAATGCAAGGTAGTGCCTTTGCCTTCGCGCAAGCTGTGTGAACGGTTAGGGTATGAGAAAAACTCAAACTGCTTGTTATGCTTTACAAGCTCGTCAATTAAGCGTTCTGAGCCTTGGTAATGCACGTTATCATCGCCAGTGCCGTGAATAAGCAATAGCTTACCAGTTAGGTTTTTAGCAAAAGTAATAGGCGAGGTGTTATCGTAACTCTCAGGATCGGTGTTTGGGTTACCCGCATAACGTTCTTGATAAATGGTGTCGTATAAACGTATATCTGGCACCGGTGCAGAGGCAATGCCAACTTTAAATTTATCACCGTGGCGGAACAGTAAGTTAAGGGTTGAACTACCGCCCCCTGAATGCCCCCACACACCAACACGGTCTGTGTCTATTACATCCCAACGTTTAGCCATAGCATCTAGGGCGTCTACTTGGTCTTGCACGGTAATTGAGCCAATTTTTTTATAAATTGATTTACGCCAATCGCGGCCTTTTGGTGCACGTGTACCACGATTATCAACCGATGCCACAATAAAGCCTTTTTGCGTTAACAGTGATTTATACAGGTAACTGTTGCCTTCCCAGCGGTCTTGCACGGTAGAGCCCCATGGTTCGCCGTATACGTAAAAAACAATCGGGTATTTTTTACTTTTATCCATGTTCTCAGGGAACATAATGTAGCCGTCAAGCTCGGTACCATCTTGCGCGTTTACTTTAAAAAATTCATGCTTTGGTAAGCTCTGCTCAGCAAGCTTTTGTCTGAGCTTTGTATTTTCAACTAAGGTTTTTACATTACTATGATCTGCCACTTTAATAATCTCTTTAGTCGGTGGCTTACCAAACTTTGAGTAAGTGTGCATTGCCCATGAGGCATCTTTTGACATGTAGTAGCTGTTTGAACCTTCAAACTCAGCAGGCGTTACCCGTACCGGTTTGCTGCTGCCATCAAGCGGTGTGCTGTATAAATAACGCTGACCAGGATCGTTTGGCGAGGCAATAAAATACATTACGTTTTTATCTTCATTGATGCTCAGCATATCAATAATGTCGTAATCACCAGGGGTTAGGTCGATAATAGTTTTGCCATCGCGCGATACACGATAAAGATGACGCCAACCGTCGCGTTCGCTATGCCAAATAAAAAACTCGCCGTCTTTTGACCAGTTTGCTTTATAAAACCATTCGATAAACGCATCGTCTTTGTCTTCTAAAATCTTGGTCAGTTGCTGCTTTTGCCAATCAAACAACCACACTTTGTTATGGCTTTGTGGGCGGTTTAAGTCTTGAATCATTAATTCATTACCAGTGCCTGCCCAGCTAATACGCGGAATATAACGGTCGCGGTTATCGCCTTCAAGCTCAGCCCAACGGGTTTGTTTGTCGCTAAGGCTTACCACACCAACACGCACGGCAGAGTTGGTTTCACCGGCTTTAGGATAAGGGAATTCTTTTAGGGTAGGGTACAGTTCGTCAGTGTTGTTGATCATAGTGAAAAATTTAACGTCACTAGTATCAAGCTGCCAATAGGCGATTGATTTGTTGTCGGGGCTCCAACGAAAGCCATCAGCAATGGTGAATTCTTCTTCGTATACCCAATCAAAATTACCGTTAACAATGGTGGCACTGCCATCGGTTGTGAGCGCAGTTACATCGTTACTACCAACCGCTTGCATATAAATATTGTTGTCGCGTACGTAAGCCACTTTTGAGCTATCTGGCGAGAACTTAGCAAACATTAACTTAGTTGGCTCAACATCTTTACCACCTAATTGCTGTAATTGGTTTGTCTCAAGGTTAAGTAACCAAAAGTCGCCTCTGCTGCGCGAACGCCAAACTTGCTCGCTGTTGGTAAATACCATCAACCATTTACCGTCTTTTGACCACTGATAGCTTTCGATTGCAAATGGCTCGTCTGCGCCCTCTGGCAACAGCTTTTCAAACTCAACCAATACTTTACGGCCTGTGCCGTCAGCATTGTAAAATACAATGTCGTTGCCTTTTACGCCGTGCTCTTTTTCGTCATCGGCGTTGTTATCATCTTCTTTTTCGCTTTCGCGCTCTTCAAGCACAGTGTAGCCAGTACCATCGTCTAGCCACTTAAAGTAAGTGCTTCGCTGGGTTTTAAACTCTTTATCTTTATAAATTTGCGCTAGGCTTAATGGATTATTCACGGTACTCATCGCTGCATTATTGTTGGTTGTTATGCTGGTACTTGAACATGCTTGCAAGCCTAAGCCCGCAACAATGGCCAGTGCCAAGCCCGATGTTTTGATCAGATTCATTGTTATTGTTCCTTGGGTCTGCTGACCTTTATGGATTAAGGCGCTCATTACATTTACTGTAACAAAATAGCACGCTAAATATCAGCACCTTTATCGCAGCTAAGAACGATTTAAACCCAAACCTAATAGCAGTTGTGTTATCGCCACAAATACATACTGGCTCGCTTATTGGCAATATTTAATTCAAATACCTCAGTGCTTGAACACATAGCAGCACCATAGCATACATGTAGCGGTAACAAGTGTTCTTCTCTGGGGTGATTAAAGCGTGCAGCTGGAGCCTGCTGCCATGCTAATAATTGCTGTTCACGCTGCTGCTCGGTTAATGTTTGATCTGCGATTGTGCTTACCAGCCAATTTTCAAATGCCTGATTTTGCTGATTAACATCGCTTGATTGGGTAACACCAAAAGCGCGCATATTATGGAAGGTAAAGCCTGAGCCTATAATTAATAAGTTATCGTAATCAATACTTTGCAACGCTTTACCAATTTCAACATGCATTAGCGGATCGAGGCTTGGATGCAAGGATATTTGCACACAGGGAATATCGGCCTTTGAGTACATAATTTTTAACGGCACAAACATACCGTGATCGTAGCCACGCTGTGAATCGAGTTTTGAGTCAATATTATGTGTTGCGAGCGCTTGCTGTACTAAATTAGCAAGTTGCGGCTGTCCAGCACAAGGGTAAGTTAATTGGTACGCCTGCTCAGGAAAACCATAGTAATCGTAAATAAGCGGCGGTGAAGAGTGCGCCGTTATACTAATTGGTTGAGCTTCCCAATGTGCGCTGATCATTAAAATAGCGCTAGGCTTTGGGATTGTAGCGGCAACTTGTTCTAAGCAGGCTCGCATTTCTGCATGGTTGGCATCACCTAGTAATGGCATTGGGCCGCCACCATGAGAAATGAAAAAAACAGTTGGGCGTTGCATGTGGTTAATCCTAAAGGACAGATATTATTATAGTGCCTGCGCAGTTAGTAAATAACTAGCCACATAAACGCACAACCTCAGTGCGCAAATATTATATGTGGTGTTTATTCATCAAGCTCTAAGTGAGCGCGTTCAACGCTTTCTTGAGGTAACTCTTTTTGCACCGATACACCCAACTCTTTAAATTCTGAGGCTTGTTTAATTAAGTTACCTTTACCACGGTATAACTGAGAAAATGCTTTATCGTAGGTTTCTTTGGCTTTATCGAGCTGTTTACCCACGCCTTCCATACTGGTTAAAAAGCCGTTGAGCTTACTGTAAAAACGCTCAGCACGATTAGCCAGCTCTTTTGAATATTTAGTTTGCTCCTCAAAGCGCCATAACTGCTTAACAATATTTAAACTGGTTAGCAGGGTAGTAGGAGTAGCAACCAAAATGTTTTTTTCGATTGCTTGCTGGTAAATGTCGCTTTGGTATTTAAGTGCTTCTACAAAGGCGGATTCAATCGGTACAAACATAATAACAACCTCAGGCGAGTTTATCCCTGGTAAACGGTCATACGATTTACTGGCCAACTCATTTATACGGGCAGTTACAGCATTTACATGCTCTTTAATCGCTTGTTGAGACTCAAGCTCTGTTTCGGCATTTACGTAGCGGGTATAGGCATTTAACGATGTTTTTGCATCAATCACTAAGTGGCGTCCTTGAGGTAAATACACCACCACATCAGGGCGCAAACGGCCGTCTTCGGTATTAAACGACACTTCGCGTTTATAATCTGTGCCAGCTCGAAGTCCTGCGCTATCAAGCACGTTTTCAAGCATTAACTCGCCCCAATTACCTTGGGTTTTCTTTTGCCCTTGTAAGGCATTGCTTAGCTTGTCAGCCTGCTCGGTAATGGCTTGGCTTTTGGCTTGTAAATGCAATAGCTCGGTTTTAAGTGCTGCACGTTGTTTTAAATCTTCAACGTGAATAGATTCCATTTTATCTCTAAAGCCTTTTAGCTCACCTTGAACCGGCTTGAGTAACTGCTCTATGCTTTCTTGATTGAGAGTTTTAAATTTTTGCGATTTTTCTTCTAAGATTTGATTGGCTAAATTTTCGAATTCTTTTTTAAGCGTTTCTTTACTTTGCTCTATATGGGCGAGTTGCTCGCTGAAATGTTGCTGCTTTTGCTCAAGGGTGGTGCGTATATTATTTAGCTCTACATCGCGCAGATTGTATTGCTCGCGCAGGGCGGTTAGCTCGGCTTCGGTTTTACGCCAATATTGATTATAAAGTTGACTTTGTTTTTCTTGCTCAGTTAATCGCGTTTTAAAATGTTGCGCCTGATCACGTTGCTCTTGATGAGTAAGCCCTAACAAGTCGTGCTCTTCCACTAAAGAGGCATATTGATTTTGCGTATGCTCATACTGGCTTTGTAATAACAATAACTCTTGTTGCTGCTCACTCACTTGGCGCTTTATTTTTTTGCTTAACTGGACTGATACAACGCTGAAAATAGCCATACCGGCTATAGCGCCAGTACCAACACTTAACCAATCTAAATGGGATAAAAACGAAGTAAACATAAAATAAACTTTTAAAATTTAGTGACATGCCATCATAACGAATTACGCTCTTTAGCAGTAGGGTAAAACACTAAATTAAGCGCATAAAAAAAGCCAGCTAGTAAAGCTGGCTCAATATTACTAAATTAGTAATCAAACAGGGAAATCAACATGAAACTTGTAAAACAACATATCAACTACAAGCATAATAGTAGACGCGAGGTGTTTAAATTAGTTCAAAATAATTTTAAAAAAGTTGAATTTGAGGCATAAAAAAAGCCAGCTAATAAAGCTGGCTCAATATTACTAAATTAGTAATCAAACAGGGAAATCAACATGAAACTTGTAAAACAACATATCAACTACAAGCATAATAGTAGACGCGAGGTGTTTAAATTAGTTCAAAATAATTTTAAAAAAGTTGAATTTGAGGCATAAAAAAAGCCAGCTAATAAAGCTGGCTCAATATTACTAAATTAGTAATCAAACAGGGAAATCAACATGAAACTTGTATAACAACATATCAACTACAAGCATATTAATAGACCCAGCTATTATTGATTAGTTCAAAAATATTTTAAATAAAATAGTTTAAAATATTCAGGCAAAAAAAAGCCAGCGCTGAACTGGCTGGCTTAATCATTACTATGTCTAGTAACTACTATATGGGATATCAACATGAAAACTTGGAGAAACTGCAATTTAACCAAGCTGTATTAATAGACGCTCGCAATTTAAATAAGTTCAAAAATTATTATTAATTTTTAACTTTTAATTAAAGACAACATTTGTTGTTCATCGAACTGGGTAAAACTCATTGATTTTTCGGTAAATAATGCATCTACAAGCGCTTGTTTATCTTGCTGCATTTGAAACACCTTTTGTTCAATAGAGTTAGCCATAATCAATTTATACACAAATACCGGATTAGTTTGGCCAATACGATAAGCACGATCGGTCGCTTGCTTTTCAACAGCTGGATTCCACCAAGGATCAAAATGAATAACGGTATCGGCTTGGGTTAAATTAAGCCCTGTGCCACCTGCTTTTAAGCTAATTAAAAATACCGATGTAGTGCCACTAGTGAATTCGTCTATCACTTTATCGCGATGACGTGTTTGCCCAGTTAACATGCTAAATTTAATATTAAGTGTATTTAAGCGCTCGGCAATTAAATCAAGCGCAGAGGTAAACTGGCTAAATATAATCACTTTACGACCAAGGCTAAGCATTAAAGGTAAATGGCTTGATAACCATTCTAACTTAGCACTGGCTGCGTCGGTTTCTGGCTCAATCAGCTTAGGGTGACAACAAATTTGGCGAAGTTTTAATAGTGCCTCTAAAAAAGCGAGTTTACTTTTTTGTACGCCTTGTTCGGCAAATAAATCAATGAGTTTTTCTTCAAGCGCGTGAGTTATGCCTTGGTACATGTCTTTTTGTTTAGGCTCAAATTCAAACTCTTTAACAAGCTCCGTTTTTTGCGGCAGCTCTTGAGCAACTTGGGCTTTAGTACGGCGCAAAATAAACGGCATAATTAACGCTTTTAGTTGCTCTGCACGTTCAATGTTACTTTCGCGTTCAATAGGCCCTTGAAAGTGCTGCTTAAAGTGCGCCTGTGAACCTAATAACGAAGGCATGGCAAAATCAAGTAACGACTTTAATTCAAATAAATTGTTTTCAATCGGGGTACCACTTAGGCAAAGCTTAAAGTCGGCATTTAAACGTTTAACTAACCGCGACACTTGTGCCGTATCGTTTTTAATATACTGGGCTTCATCCAGAATGATGTTTTCAAAATACAGTGGCGAATAATAAGCAATGTCACGTTTTAATAACGGATAGGTGGTTAATATACACTGTGCCTGCGCCAAGTGTTGCAATGAATCATTACGGTGCGCACCAAAAATAGTGGTCACTTTTAAGCTTTTAGCAAACTTGTTAATTTCGTTTTTCCAATTACTTACTAAGCTTGTTGGACATACAATAAGTGTAGGCCCCGCTTGCGGAGTATTATAAGAACTGGCTAAATAGGCAATCACCTGCAAGGTTTTACCCAAGCCCATATCGTCCGCTAAAATACCACCTAACTGATTACGCTTTAAAAAGTTAAGCCAAGCCACGCCTTCTTGTTGGTATTCTCTTAGTACCACAGAATCGTGTAAGCCATGAATGGCAATATTGGGCGATAACAGCGAATCGTTATTTAGTTCATCAAGGTAACGCTCTAGTGACGGGTCGTGTAACTCTACATTAATGGCTGTGTGCTGAACTAATTCAGGTAAGTATGAAAGCGGAATATTAAATTCGTCGCGCGTTTTAATAAACTCAAATCGCAATTTAAATTCAATTAATAAATTAAACGCGGCTTTATCTATAACTCCAAATTGACGACCAATAGGGTAATAATAAAACAATTCACTTTGACGATTTAACGATTCATAAAGTTTATTATTTACATTAAATAAGGTGGCCACTTTGGTGTCGTTTAGCACTACTTTGCTATGCATTTGATGCCCAGCGGCTCTGTTTACATGCAGAGAGATTTTGCTTTTAGCATCGGCAACATTCACCTTACTCATTGATACTTGCCAGCCACGTTGCTTAAAGCTTGGTAACACCTCATGCGCTAACCAGTGTAAATGAATAGCCGATTCCTGACTAAAAATAAACTCGCTGTGTAAACCCCCTTTACAAAAATCAAAGCCCAAATTAACCAGCTCATTAGTAACGGTGTTTTCGAATGCACTATTTATAAGTTTTTCAGGCGCCGTACCTGCTAAGTAATTTTTATTTTTATACTTAAACGATAACGAAATAGCCATTACTGAGCCCGACATGCTGACTTTAAGTATGGCATTACTCAACGACTTAACAGGCGTGCTTGGTGTATTAGTCGGGTGGGGAATAACACCTACACCAAAGTTATCAGCAAGCTGCTTATAAATTCGGTCAAAGTTTGTATCGTGCAGCGCCGGTATAGTTTGTAAGTGCGCAATTTCATCAGCACTGAGGGGCGTGCGAATACGGCCTAACTTATATTTATCTAAATCTAAATAGATAGGTGGTGTGGTTTTAATTAACGCCCAATTAGGAATTTGATCAAGATGAATTTTTAACTGGGTGACTTCTTTTTGTTTTTCCCAAACAAAATTTAGCGGTAAGCCAGGTTGTGCTTTTATAGGTACTCGCGAACGCTGTAAAAATAATCGTTCTGTGCCTAGTAATTGCTGTAGCGCGTTAAAACCCCATTGTCCTTTAAGCTCAATATTACCCACCGCATTTTGCGAGCGGATCCAGCTATATAATCTAAAGTCACTTTCTAGTAGGTCGCTAGGAGTTACAAAGCTATTAAGCTGTTGTTCGGTTAAATTGCGACCTAGTGCATAGTTATTATTTTTATCGTAGTTGGCAATTTTAGGTGTTAAAAATACTTTGTTGTTTTCTATGTCTAATACAAACAGTAACACTTGCGATGGTTGAGCTTGATCGGTGTTTTTAAGCGCACTGAGTTCGCTAAACCAATCATTTATAAAATAGTCTTCGCCGTATTCACCTGAATGCTCAATTTTTAGTTTTAACAAAATTGCAGCCAAATGGCGGCATTTAGTTTTCACATTACAGGTACAGTGGGTATCGACCGAATAACCAGTTGGTAATTTGCTGATCTCAATTCGTTGGTTAAAGGCGATGCCCTTATCACCTTGTACCGTAGAATCTACCACAGAAAAATCGGCATTATGTTCTAACCAGGTGATTTGACCATTCTTGTAGTAAGACTTTCCTTTGGCTAACACCGTGGGTTTAAACAATTTTTTTATGAATCGCTCAGAAAGAGGAAACTGGGTAGCCTGCTCATTTTTAATTTCTTCAAAAATAGCCATTAAATCATTTTTTGATAAGTTAGCAGACATGTTACTCAAAGTATTAAAATTTAAAAACAATTTTTCCAGTATATGCCTTATCAGCGCTGAGCTAAAGCAATATTATTTTTAAAATAGACTGGTTGGATCTGATTGGTTAGTAAAAAAATGGTTTATAGCGACTGTTTAATTTTGCCCACTAAAAAAGCACATTTAAATTACAAAATAAAAACAATCAATTAACTTTATAAGGGGGATTTAGTGAGGAATAGATCAGGTTTTTACTAACAAGGTAGTAAATTAATCAACTAGAACAGATTTAGTTAGTAAAAATACGATCTTTGGTGGTTTATCGGGCTTTATTTGCTTTTTTATGGCTTGATAGATCAGGTTTTTACTAACTAATTAAAGGGGCTAGATCACGATTTAACTAACCTAGCCCCTTTACAGATCACGATATTACTAACTAATTAAAGGCACTTAATAGTTTAGTAAGTTGCTCTAAGCGCTTGTCTGTCATCACTTTATTATTAATTTTTATTGAAACGTCACCACTTTTAAGGTTGCGTTGCACACTAATAAAGTCGTTTTCAAGCACAGCCTCACGCTTTAATGCTGTTTTAGGCTCTGCGGTTAAATATTTAGTGATCAACATAGCGCGCTTGTCGTCGGCTTCTAAGGCGTTAACTTCATCATTGCTGGCAAGTGCAACAACTAACTCGTTAAATGCAGCCTCGTCTCGCTCCTTTGCGTTAATCAGCTTTTTAGCGACTTCTCTCCCTACATGATTAGCAGTTGGGTAAAGGGCTATAACATCGGCAGATATTTGCTCATACGCTTTGATAGCATCAGCAATCGCGGTGTGCGATACCCCTTCAATAACGGCAATTTCGCGGTACGAACCTTTTTTGCCTTGTTGAATGAGCTCATCTCGAGTTTGCTGATACGCTTGGCCTAACTCCCATAGACTAGGGGCAATGTATTGATCGGAAGAAACCGCTAACACTTTGGCATCTTGATCAGTAAAATCACTAGAACTCAAAACAAGATAGTCTGCACCAGCCAAAATACAGGCTTTACGACGTCTTGAACCTGCAAGAACGAGGCTCATATCACCTTGATCCCAAAGTAGGGCAGGGTGCTGATTGCGACCATCTTCTTTAATTGCAGGAAGTATATCGGATACCGACTTTTCGTTTAAAAGCGCTTGTACACGGCGATTTTTGCCATAAACCTGAGTCGATTTTTCAATCTCGTTATGTGCAATCACTTTACACACTAAGGTGATTTCGCGGTTAGGATCGCTTGGAGCAGGCATACGAATAACATCGCCAGCATTGGCTTGCTCTAAAAGAGCGTCTAAGCTGCTACTGCCAACAGCGGTTGCAAAGGGATCTAAGCGGGTGTCATTTTTACGTTTTTTAGCCATTTTTAGTCAACATCCTTACTTAGGCGTATTTAATTTTGATTGTGTAGATTGCCAATTTGAACGAATTAGCATTTCGAGTTCATCGACAACATCTTTGATATTTTCTTGAGCGCGCATTAACGATTCTCTACTCGCTAAACTATCAGACGCTTTTTGATCAAAAATGGTATTAAACGAGGATGAACTCGCGGTAATTGCTGAACTGTGATTAATAGGGTAACTCATAACTTGGCGACCAAAGGCACTTCTTACGTCTTTAACAATGTCACGTTGTGAGTGATTGCCTTTTACATAATTGGTAACCAAAAATTGCATAAAGTCCCAACCATCGTGACCAAGAGCTGCAACGGTATGATAAATCTCACCTAAACGTTTTAAATATTTATTATTAGCATCAAAGTCTACCGCTTCAGGATGAACCGGTATAAGCATCGCTGTAGAAGCCATTAATGCATTATAAAACATAAAGTTAAGAGTAGGCGCTGTATCAATTAGTAAAATATCAAATTCATCTTTTACTGGCTCAATAACACGTTCTAACAGCTTATGGTAATGGCGAGTTTGCTCATAGTTTGAGGTGTCTTTAAGCAAAGTTGCAGTTTCGTGTTCAAAATAAAAATCATCCATACCTGAGGGTAAAACACGGATATTAGGAATATGAGTTGGTAAAAAAGAGTTTGAAACAAATTCAGGCCAGGTTTCACCTTCTTCAAGATCAATGCAGTCACGCATTAAATCACCAACAGTAATTGGATCGGGCTCAGAAGAAGGGAAAAAGCTAGATGATGACCCCTGCGGATCTAAATCGATAATACCAATTCGGTAACGCTTGATGTTAGTAGTGGCAAGTGCTGCAGCAATATTAACCATGCTCGTTGTTTTTCCACAACCACCTTTTAGTGAATTAATAACAATAACTTGGAGTTTGTCTGTTGGTGCACGATGATCGGGTTTTATGTCCATGATATCGGCCATGGCAAAAATATTAACCAACGTATAAGCGTAATGACCGTTTGCACCGCGTTTTATGTTTAAATCGTCAAAGTCACCATTGTCATGGCGTCTTTTTAAGGTACGATTATTACAACCAAGTAAATCAGCAGCGGCTTTTTGGGTGTAGGTTCTTAATTCTTTTTCTTCAGATTTAAGATGGGCGCGGTAATGTTGAATACGTCCTTCTAGTGATTTTTCAGCAACTTCTGCGGTTGCTTTCAAAAGTCGGTAGGTATCTAGCGCATTATTGTTGATAGACATACTTTATTCCTCAAAGTTAGGCGTTTAGTATAATGTCCATTCAATTAGCTGTAAACAACTATTTAAGACGACATGTGTTTTAAATACATGACATCTAAAATAATTTTACGCCTTTAATATTGCTTAGTATAAATAAAGAAGTTTAAGTATGGTTAAATATATAAGGTATTAAAGGCTAAGGGCTTAAAGTTATCATTTAACTACATGATTTAAATGAATAATACTTAAAAAAGTGGATCAGCATTGTACGTGGTTAAGATCAGATCCTTATCTACTGGCAGATCACCTTTATACTAAGCAAATATTTAGCAGCTTAGTTACGCACAGGTTAAGCACTGAGTTACTCACAAAAGCATCGCTATAGATCATGTTTTTACTAAGTAAATTATAAAGTTATGCACCCACCAACAGAGATAATAAGCGGTTTAATTAGTATAGATCTGATCTGTAGTAAGTACAGATCAGATCTATGCTAACTCGAACTAAGCTTATCCACAGGCAACAAATTTTTTGTTTAATTTGTCGTGCTAAATATCAAAAAAAACACTTTGCAATGGACAAATTTATTATTCAGTTAGTAAAAATTCGGTTTATTAAAGCCTTGTTAGTATAAATGTGATCTGAAACCTTCTGTTTTGACTTTTGCTTAGTAAAATACTGATCTGAGCATTTTATTTGAAGTCAGATCACTTTTATACTAACTTAAACATTTAACTTTTGTGGCTTTATGTGTTGTTATTAGCTGTCACAATAAAAACGGAAATAAAAACCATGAGCCGAAAGGTCAACATCTCGGTAGATAACTTGCCCGATACACTTAGGGGCCAAATTCACGGGGTGGAAAGTGCAATTGATAACGAAAGCCTAGCACTATTTACAGATAATAAAGATGTGCGAATTTCGATAGAAAATGCAGCCCATGGGTTACGCGCTTACTCTAACACATTTAACCATTATGATCTGTGGGGACGCTTTGTTCGCTCAGGACATAAAAAGCTGCCACTTGAAGAAGCCCCTAAAAAAACCATTATTACGCGTAAGATATCTGAGAAAGTAGACGGTATTTTATACGATGGTGAAATTAAAATAACACCGGCTGTGGTAAGTACTCGTAAAGATGGTGAAGACGTTGAATACCTAGTTTGGCCATCAGACAGAGAAGAAAAAGTTGAGCGTGCACTAATTCGCCTTGCTTCAAAAGGTAAAATAGTAAAAATTAATTTTAAGTCCGGTATTCAATATGCCGTTGTGTTTTCTATGAACGAATTAGCACAAGAACTTAAAGCGGTTGGTCAGTCTATGCCTTATCCGCAAATTAAAGAATCGCTTGAAGCATTGCAAGGTTCAAAACTTTCATTTAAATATTCTGCAACCGACACTAAAAATTCTGATATTGATGATTCGTTTTACGAGTCAAACATGAACTTTTTATCGTCTTTACACTTTAGCGGTAAAAAAGGCCAAGGCGGAAATGTTAAATGTGTGGCGTGTTTAAATGCGTTTGTTCATAACATGATCGATAACCTTGAATATAAGGGCTATTATTTTAATAGTGCTCAAGAATTAAAGCGCGGATTATCGCGTTGGATGATGTTACGTTTGTATCACTTATGGCGTTATGCTGCCCCAGGAAAAACGTATCATTTTAGATTGTTGTCTATTATGGAAAAATACGGCTCTATTTATTCAACCGATGATATTACCGAAAATAAATTAAAAGCACTGCGTCGTGATATGACCACCACGATGAAAGACTTAATTGAAAAAGGGGCAATATCTGAGTACAGCATTACCAATGTAAAAGATGATAAAACGGGTAATATTGTAGATTACACCTATGAAATGCATCCATCTGATCAGTTTTGTGATGAAATTCTGGCATTAAATAAACACAACAAGCGGATAGAGATACAAGGTGGTAAACGCATTGTTGAAAATGCAGTATTAATTGATGAAGATAAGCTGGAAGAAATTGTAGAAAAATAATTATATTAATTTTTACCAGTAGTTATATTAAAGGCCACATAATGTGGCCTTTTTAACATAATTACTTTGTTACTTGTTCTAAATATAAACGGTCTACCAGAAAGTCATACTCACGTTTTCGTGGATGTGATAACGGTTTTTCGTAACTCGGCAGTTGGCCATACTTCACATCGGGTTGTGGGTTTATAAGAATAAAAGGTAAGGCTGCACTAACATGGTAACGATTTTGAGCCGTGTATCTAACATTAACTTGTGGGCTAACTCGGGTAGGGCGCCTAATTCGTAATTTTTCTTTTTCACCTAAGCTGGCAACCCGAACTTGTTCTTGAGCAACCAATGATTGCCACTTTTGCTGATCAATCATTCTTGGGTTTTTATACCCAGCGGATTTTTCAAGCATTTCAAGAGCCATCTTCTTTGTGAGTGTTTTAGTGGCGTGTTTATGCATCCAAGTAAAACGAACTGAAAAAGGGGATTCGCTTTCGCTATGAATTTTACGATAAGCGGCAAGCGTAATTAAATTTGGCATAGCATTATGCACGGCTTCAAATCGAGCATCATTATTGTCTATCGCTAAAATACAATTTTTAAATGCCGCTTTTGCATTATTAACTTGAGCAATGCGATCAATGATGGCTTGTTTGTTAGCATCTTGTATTATTAATAAACCAGGGTGGCGTTTTAATACGCGACTACTCAGCCCAGGCTTTTTATACATATCAGAAAAAGAATTTAAAATAGCCTTATGTGCTAGCTCTCCTGTAATTTTAGATACTGCAATCGACTCGGGAATTATATTTTCATCCACACTGCTTATTTCAGGTAGTTGATAATATTCGGCCTTAGCAAATCCACATTCTTTAAGCTCTTCAATTAACCTAAGCGTTAACTCATTGAGTAAATCAAACTGGCTTCTAATTTGTACTTTTGTAACCATAACACCACCAAGAACACATCTTACCATTACACCATTTTCGCAAATAACCTTTTGCTTTGGTAGCTTTCTATTTAAATATTACTCTATCGTTAAGGTTAAATTTATATTTAAATTAAGTATGATGTGTTCTTTCTTGTTGGTATGAACATTTAAATAATAATATTTTCTAACTTACTAATAGTTATATATAAACGCAGAATAAAGGAGTGGGTATAAACCAGCAGAACTACTCAGCTAGCATATATATTCGAAACTACATAACTGACGACAGATATATTTAATTTTAACTGTAAAGTTAAGAATACGTATAGGTGATTTAAGTATGATGTGTTCCTACGTTTAACATTATCTTAAACAGCTTAGCTAAGTGGCTACAAGCAAAGCTAAATAAATACCACTCTTACTATATATCTTATTGTTTTTTAATGCTTTACGTTTTTTTATTTAAAAATTTATTATCAATAAAACAGCCAAATCTGGGCTTGCAGTCCTATTTATATTTACCTAATAACTAAATAATTGGTAAATAGTGTATTTAGTCCTTGAACAAAGGACGCTGCATACGTTAATTTCAATACATCAGGTAATAGGAATGAGGAATGAACATGCAATCGTGGAACCCAAATAGCTGGAGAGAACTGCCAATACTGCAGCAGCCACAGTACCCAGATCAAGACGTATTAAAATCAGTAGAAGGCCAGCTTAAAAGTGCACCGCCTCTAGTATTTGCAGAAGAAACCAGAAGTTTGTTCAAACAACTTGAAGATGTGTGTGAAGGCCGTGCATTTTTACTTCAAGGTGGTGACTGCGCTGAATCATTCAGTGACTTTAACGCAGCAAATATTCGCGATACATTTAAGACCATTTTACAAATGGCTGTAGTACTAACCTATGGCGGTAAATGCCCAGTAGTTAAGATTGCACGTATGGCAGGTCAATATGCTAAGCCACGTTCAGCCGACTTAGAAACAATAAACGGCGTTTCGTTACCATCTTACCGTGGTGATATAGTAAATAACTTTGAGTTTACTGAAGAAGCACGAATTCCAGACCCCCAACGTTTAATGACCGCTTATCATCACAGTGCGGCAACACTCAACTTACTACGTGCTTTTGCACAAGGTGGGCTTGCTGACTTACATCAGGTTAACCGTTGGAACATGGGCTTTGTTGCTGCTAATCCACAAAAAGCGAAATACCAACAGCTTGCAGACAAAATTCAAGACGCACTAGAATTTATGGAAGTATGTGGTATCAATTCCACTATAGCGCCAAGTTTAAAAGAAACAGATTTATACACCTCACACGAAGCGTTATTGCTAGGCTATGAAGAGGCATTAACCCGTAGAGACCATTTATCAGGTGACTGGTACGATTGTTCTGCCCACTTTGTATGGATTGGTGAGCGTACACGTCAATTAGACCATGCTCATATTGAATTCTTTAAAGGTATTAAAAATCCAATTGGCGTTAAAGTTGGTCCAGGTATGGATCCTGACGAACTTATCCGTTTAATTGATGCGCTAAACCCAGATAACATTCCTGGTCGATTAACGCTCATAACTCGCATGGGTGCAGACGTATTACCAGAGAAGCTCCCGGCGCTAGTGCGTAAAGTACAGCAAGAAGGGCGTAAAGTAATTTGGAGCTCAGATCCAATGCATGGCAATACAGAAAAAGCCAGCTCAGGTTATAAAACTCGCAGCTTTGATAACATTATGCGCGAAATTAGTCAGTTCTTCGCTGTTCACAAAGCTGAAGGCTCATACGCAGGCGGTGTTCATTTAGAAATGACCGGACAACATGTTACAGAGTGTACCGGCGGTGCATATGGTTTATCGGATGATGACTTAGCGCAGCGTTACAAAACTCAATGCGACCCACGCTTAAATGCCGATCAAGTATTGGAGCTTGGCTTTTTAGTTGCAGACCTTTTAAAAGATGCGCGTAAATAATACGCCTTCTTAATATGTTAAAAGCCGCTATTATTTAGCGGCTTTTTTGTGTGTTGAGTGTAATTACATGCTTAAATCACATGTTGGTTTGTTAGTACTTACGACGTTCAAGACCTGTATCAGAAATGATTTTTGCTGAGATCTCTTCGACAGAGTGATGGGTAGAATTTAAATGAGCAATTTTATGCTTTTTATAGAGCATTTCAACTTCGCGCACTTCAATACGACACTGCCTGATTGATGCGTATTTTGAATTTGCCATGCGTCTATCTCTGATTGCAGCCAATCTCTCAGGGTCAATAGTTAAACCAAACAGTTTATGCTTATAAGGCACTAAGCATTTTGGTAATCCTTCGCTTTCTAAATCGTCTTCGGTGATTGGATAATTGGCTGCTTTAATACCATATTGCAGGGCTAAATATAGGCTTGTAGGTGTTTTACCACTTCGGCTAACGCCAACCAAAATAATGTCGGCCTCAGCAAAGTTTTTAATATTACCGCCGTCATCATTCATTAAAGCATAGTTAACTGCATCAATTCTAAAGTCATAACTTTTCTCGTGTATAGAGTGTGTTCTATGTACTTTAGGTACTGGGGCAACGTTTAATTCACTTTCAATTTTTTCACTATAGGTTGTTAAAAAGTCATACGAGACAGCATCTGCAGAGCGAATAATTTCCGATAATTTATGATTCACAAAAGTAAAAAACACTAGAGGCTTCTCACCTTGCTTAGACGATGTGGCGTTAATAAGCGCTTTGATTTCATGCGCTTTTTCTTCGGTTTCTACAAAAGGAATTGTTTTATGATTAAATTCGACAGGAAATAAAGACAAGGTCGCATGACCAAACACTTCAGATGTGATTGCCGTACCATCTGAAATATAAAACGCAGTTCTCATAAAGCCTCTTTTTTATTACATTTAATTTTAAAATAAGTGTATCACGGTTTACGTGAGGACGTTTGCCAGTGTAGAATGGGGGCGACCTTTATAAAAGGTTTTCTTTCTTAACTCTCACAGTTAGTACTACAATTTGTTTTTTGGAGAAAGATCCGTGCAAGAATACGTTCTCTGGTATCAAGAGCTTGGTATGCAAGATGTTCCTCGAGTTGGTGGTAAAAATGCCTCACTTGGTGAAATGATTTCAAACTTAGCTAACGCAGGTGTGCAAGTCCCAGGTGGTTTTGCTACTACCTCAGACGCTTTTAACGAGTTTTTAGAACAATCAGGACTCAACGCAAAAATTCACGACATTTTAGATACTCTTGATGTTGATGATGTAAACACACTCGCCAAAGTCGGCGCCGATATCCGTCAATGGATTATCGATACCCCATTCCAACCTAGTCTAGATAAAGCAATCCGCGATGCATACAGCCAACTTCATGGTGATGCCGCTGCAGATGTTTCATTCGCTGTTCGTTCATCAGCTACTGCTGAAGATATGCCAGACGCCTCGTTTGCAGGCCAACAAGAAACGTTCTTAAACGTTGTTGGTATTGATTCTGTAATGACAGCTATTAAACACGTATTCGCTTCGTTATTTAACGACCGCGCTATTTCTTATCGTGTTCACCAAGGCTACGATCACCGTGGTGTTGCGTTATCAGCGGGTATTCAACGCATGGTACGCTCTGATAAATCATCATCAGGTGTTATGTTCAGTATCGATACTGAATCGGGCTTTGAAGATGTAGTGTTTATCACATCAAGCTATGGTTTGGGTGAAATGGTTGTACAGGGTGCGGTTAACCCTGATGAATTTTATGTTCATAAACCAACGCTACTTAAAAACAAGCCAGCTGTAGTACGTCGTAATATTGGCTCTAAAGCCATTCAAATGATTTACTCACAAGACAAAGCTCACGGCAAACAAGTAGAAATTGTTGATGTAGACCCAGCACTTTCAAACAAATTTTCGATTACAGATGAAGAAGTGCAAGATCTTGCCAAACAAGCTGTAATCATTGAAAAACATTACGGTCGTCCAATGGACATCGAATGGGCAAAAGATGGTAACGATGGCAAACTATATATAGTTCAGGCGCGTCCAGAAACAGTTCGTTCAAACGAAGACACTAACGTAATGGAACGCTTCCAACTTAATGGCAGCAGCAATGTTGTTGTTGAAGGCCGTGCAATTGGTCATAAAATTGGTAGTGGTGTTGTGCGCGTACTTGATTCAATCAAAGAGATGGACCAAGTACAAGTAGGTGACATTTTAGTTACCGACATGACTGACCCAGACTGGGAACCTATTATGAAACGTGCGGCTGCGATTGTTACAAATCGTGGTGGCCGTACATGTCATGCTGCAATTATTGCACGTGAGTTAGGTATTCCAGCCGTTGTTGGTTGTGGTAATGCAACAGACTTAATTAAAGCTGGTCAGGAAGTTACTGTATCATGTGCCGAAGGCGATACTGGTTTCATCTATGAGGGTATTTTAGACTTTGAAGTACTTACTTCACGTGTTGACGAAATGCCTGAACTTCCAATGAAAGTAATGATGAACGTAGGTAACCCAGATCGCGCATTCGATTTTGCACGTTTACCACATTCAGGTGTTGGCCTTGCGCGCGTTGAGTTTATCATCAACCGTATGATTGGTGTTCACCCTAAAGCCTTATTAAACTTTGATGCACAAACAGATGCATTAAAAGCAGAAATCACAGACATGATTGCCGGTTACGAATCACCTGTTGAATTCTATATTGGTAAACTAGTTGAAGGTATTTCTACCTTAGGTTGTGCGTTTGCTCCAGAGCGTGTAATTGTTCGTATGTCTGATTTTAAATCAAACGAATACGCAAACTTAGTGGGCGGCCAGCAATACGAGCCAGAAGAAGAAAACCCAATGATTGGTTTCCGTGGCGCTGCACGTTATATCTCTGAAGACTTCCGTGATTGTTTTGCACTTGAGTGTGAAGCTATAAAACGCGTAAGAAACAGCATGGATATGACCAACATCGAAATCATGATCCCATTCGTACGTACCCTTGAAGAAGGTAAACGTGTTATTGAATTACTTGAAGAACATGGCCTTAAACGTGGCGAAAATGGTCTTAAAGTAATCATGATGTGTGAGCTTCCGTCAAATGCATTAATGGCTGAAGAATTCTTAGAATACTTCGATGGTTTCTCTATCGGTTCTAACGATTTAACACAGTTAACGCTTGGTCTTGATCGCGACTCAGGTTTAATTGCTCACCTATTTGATGAGCGTGACCCTGCAATCAAAAAGCTACTTTCTATGGCAATTAAAACAGCCAAAGAAAAAGGTAAATATGTAGGGATTTGTGGTCAAGGTCCTTCAGATCATGAAGACTTTGCAGCATGGTTAGTAGAGCAGGGCATTGACTCTGTTTCACTAAACCCAGATACAGTACTAGAAACATGGTTATACTTAGCAGACAAACTTGCTAAGTAAGTTACCTCGTTAAAAAATGCCAGCAACTGCTGGCATTTTTTATGACTAAAAATTAATTTTTTGCTAATTTTTTATCTAAATAGGCACATGAACGAGAAAGTGCTTTTTGACACCAAATTAAATACCCTCTTGCTTTAGGGTAATACATAGAAAAGCAGAATAAGCCTGCAATAAAAAATATTAACGATGGCCCGGGCACCACAGCAAACAATAATCCGAGTAAAATAAACAGTGTTCCGCTGATCTGCATTAGTAGTTTTTTCATATAAACCTCATAGTAGGCGTTAAACTTGATTATAATTGCAGCTGCTCATATATCGATAAAAAGAGTGTTACAAACTGTAAAATCTTCAATTTCTATTAGCCATCACCATGATATAATTACACAAATGCATTAAAAAGCGCCGCCATGATAGCAACGATTACACAACAAGATGCCGCGACCGACTTGGTTGCAAATTACTTAAATACCATAAAAAATCAAGGGTTTACTGGAGATACAGACGCCAGTTATGCAACGAGACTGACTGCATCAACCGATAACAGTATTTATCAACAGCTACCACAAGGTGTTATTTTTCCTAAAACCGAAAAAGACATTCAGGTAGCGCTGCAAATTGCATCGCAAGACCCTTTTTTATCGTTAACCTTTGGTCCTCGCGGTGGCGGCACAGGAACAAATGGCCAATCTTTAACGCCTGGTATTGTGGTTGATTTATCACGTTATATGCGTGAAATTCTCGAAATAAATGTTGAAGAAGGTTGGGTACGTGTTCAAACCGGTGTGATAAAAGATCAACTTAATGACTTTTTAAAACCGTATGGATTTTTCTTTTCACCCGACTTATCCACCAGTAACCGGGCTACTATTGGCGGTATGATCAGCACTGATGCATCGGGGCAAGGCTCCTTGGTTTACGGTAAAACCAGCGATCATGTTTTAGGGCTAACCACCTATTTGGTTGATGGCACCGCAATGTCTACCAGCCCAATTGATATAGATAAAGCAAAAATAATTGCCGATCAAGACACCTTAATTGGCAAACTTTACAAAACAGTGTTAGACATATCGCTTAATGAACGCGACGCTATATTAGCTAAGTTTCCACGGTTAAATCGATTTTTAACGGGTTATGACCTAGAGCATGTGCTAAGTGAAGACTTACAAACTTTTGATATGAGTCGCTTAATAACCGGATCAGAAGGCTCTTTAGGTATAGTTACTGAAGCAAAATTAAACCTAACACCTATCGCAGAATTTAAAACACTCATCAATATAAAATACGATAGCTTTGATTCTGCGCTTCGCCATTCACCATTTTTAGTTGCTGCCCGTGCAACCTCAGTTGAAACCGTTGACAGCAAAGTATTAAATCTAGCTCGTGAAGATATTATTTGGCATTCAGTATCGGACTTAATAACCGACGTTGCTAATAAAGATATGCAAGGACTCAACATGGTTGAGTTTAATGCTGTATCGCCAGAAGATATAAAAGACAAAGTAGACACATTATGCAAATTGTTAGATGAGTGTGTTAGTAATCAAACTAATGGCGTTATTGGCTATCAGTTAACCAGTGATAAAAGCGATATACTAAAAATTTATGCAATGCGTAAAAAATCAGTGGGTTTGCTCGGTAATGTAAAAGGCAGTCAAAAGCCTCTGGCATTTGCAGAAGATACCGCCGTTCCACCAGAAAATTTAGCCGATTACATTGTTGAATTTAGAGCGCTTCTCGATAGCCATAATTTACAATACGGTATGTTTGGTCATGTTGATGCGGGCGTTTTACATGTTAGGCCAGCACTTGATATGTGCGACCCAGAACAAGAAAAATTACTGCGTACTATTTCAGACGAAGTAGTAAAACTCACCGCCAAGTACGGTGGTTTAATGTGGGGCGAACACGGTAAAGGTTACAGAAGTGAATACGGTCCTGAATTTTTTGGTGAGCATTTATTTACCCAATTACGAAAAATAAAATCGGCGTTTGACCCAAATAATAAGATAAACCCCGGTAAAATTTGTACTCCGCTTGAAAGTAAGGACTTACTAGTTAGCGTTGATGGGCAAAAGCGCTCTTACTTCGACAAGCAAATATCTATTGATGTTAAGACCAGTTTTAACAATGCAATGACCTGTAATGGTAACGGCTTGTGTTTTAATTATGATGAAAACTCGCCAATGTGCCCGTCGTACAAAGTGACCGGTGATCGCCGTAATTCGCCAAAGGGTCGAGCGGGACTAATGCGCGAATGGTTACGTCTTCAAGAGTCAAAAGATGTTAATCTACTTGAGGTGGAAAAAGAACTTAACAAAGGTGAAGTTATTACCTGGTGGGAGCGTTTTGTTCATAGCAGAGAAAAAAAACAAGGTGTTTACGATTTTTCTCACGAAGTAAAAGCATCAATGGACGAATGTTTAGCATGTAAAGCGTGTACTACCGCTTGCCCAATAAAGGTAGATGTACCAACTTTTCGAGCTCGTTTTTTAAATTATTACCATAGTTATTATGCGCGACCACTGAAAGATTATTTAGTGGGTAATATCGAAAATAGCGCACCATTAATGGCAAAATTTGCGAGGGTTATAAACCCAATTGTTAAAACGTCATTAGTCAGTAGCCTGATTAAAAAAACCGTAGGCTATGTTGATACCCCACAGCTTAGTATTCCTGCACTCAATAAACGTATAAACAAAGCGCAAAAATTTAATTTAGAATTACTTAAAAAGTTAAGTGCCGATGAGCAAAATGATTATGTACTCATTGTTCAAGACCCATTCACCAGCTTTTACGAAGCAGAATTGGTTGAGAGTTTTATTACGTTAATTACACAGCTTGGGAAAAAACCAATGTTGTTACCATTTAAACCCAACGGTAAACCTCAGCACGTGAAAGGTTTTTTGCATGATTTTAAGCTAACGGCAAAAAGTGCCGCAGAATTTTTAAATCAGCTGAATGATATTAATGCACCTTTAGTCGGCTTAGATGCGTCGTTAGTAATGTGTTATCGCGATGAATATAATACAATTTTAGAAAATAACCGTGGTGACTTTAATGTGCAACTTGCGCATGAATGGTTAGAAACACAATCGTTCAATGCTTTAAAAGCTAAACAATCTGATACTGAATTTACCTTGTTAAGCCACTGCACCGAAACGACCGCGCTACCTAAAGCCGCAAATGTGTGGAAAAATATTTTTGATCAGCTTGGTTTAACATTAAACACCACAAATACTGGATGTTGTGGCATGGCTGGAACGTATGGTCATGAAGCACAAAACCAAGCTAACTCGCGAGCGCTTTATGAAATGAGTTGGAAACCTATCGTTGATAAAAATAAACCTGAACAACTTTTATCAACCGGCTTTTCATGTCGTAGCCAAGTAAAACGTTATGAAAAATTTAAACCCAAGCATCCGATAGAATTACTAGCAAAAATGCTTAGTTAATAATTTAATTAAGTAAGCTGTAAAATAAAAAGGCGCAACTTATTATTAAGTTACGCCTTTTCATTTTTGCTTATTTAGTTTTTTTAGCAAAACTGTCTGCAATGGGTTTTGTACTTATACCATGAATAAATACACTAAATAAAATTGTGGTCATGGCAATGGTCGCAATTTGAAATTTGTTTTCTATTTGTGTGTCTATCACCATTAAGGTAAATACAATTGAAGCTAATCCTCTTGGCCCAAACCAAGCAAACGTTAAACGCTCTTTTATTTTTAATGACGTAAATTGCAGTGACAACATAACAGGAATTATTCTAATTAAGGTCGTACTTAATAATGCATACGTTATTATCTCTAAATTTAATTTAGGAATAACCAAGTAAGCACATACAAATCCAAATAAACACCAGATCATTAAAGAAGTAAAATCGGCAATATGCTCTGAGTCTTCAATTAATTCTTTACTTACTTTGTTGCTCGCATATTTATCAAATAAAAGCCCTGCGACAAACACAGCAATAAATCCACTGCCATGAAAATATTGCGTAAGTGAGAACACAGCCATAGCAAACCCCAATAATAAAAACGGACTTGTATTTTGGGCAAAGTAATGTCGCTTCATTGCAAAGTTTAAACACGGAATAAAAACAGCAATACTCAGAACAGCGGTTAATAATGCAATCCCCAACTCTGAGCCAAATATACTTAATGTTTGTGTTACGGTTACGGCAGACTCAGGTTTTTTCGCAAGTAAAATAAATACTAAAAATATAGGTACACACAAGCCATCGTTTAAACCACTTTCAGTATTGATGCCTTCGCGTATTTTTTCAGGCACTTTGGTATTACTTAATAACCCTTTACTTAACGCCGCATCGGTTGGGGTTAATATAATTGCTACCAAAGCTGCTTGAATTAATGAAAGCTCAGCAAATAAAAATAATGCGGTAGCAATCCCGAGTAATAAGGTTAAAGGTAAAGCAATAAATAAAAGTAAACTAGGATATTGAAAACTATGCCTTAATACCCCTAGTTTTGATTTTGCTGCATCGGTAAACAAAAATATACTGAGCGTTAATTCTATAAAGGGCAGTAAAAAACGTAAGCCATTTTTAAAATGTTCACTTTCGTTTGGGGCTATAAATGCCAGCAGTATACCCCCTATAACAAAAAACATTGGGCCGGTAATTTCAGTTTTTTCTAGTTGGCGTAACGTTAAAGAATAAATTAAAAATAACACACCAATAAAAGCAATAACTAAGTACTCCATTAAATTTTCCTTTTTAATCCAGATTTAGCGCGCTCTTTAATATTTGTTTGAATATAAATTTGGTCGGTAGTGGCTATTTTTGCATGGCCTAAATCTTCAGATAAATGCTTTAATGGGCGAGTTTGAGCATCATGTGTTGCACCGGTATGTCGAAGCCAATGTGCTGTAGCGGCTTCAAGTTGTTCTGCATCATCTTTAAACCCATCATCAAGTAATGACTGCTGTGCAATATCAAAACTTTGTTGTACTAAACGGCGAATTTGCCTTACCGTCATACCACCTTGGCCACGAATTTTATGTACTAATGGGTCTGATTCATCAACACGGGGCAGGGCAGGTAACCCTCGATATAATCGGTAGCGTTTTAAATATTCAATAAAATCATCACTTAATGTTACATCGCGTAATTTATTACCTTTACCCATAATACGTAAAAACCAAAAGCCATCGTTGTCTTGCCAAAAGTGTGACATAACTGGGGACCACTGTGGTCGTTCTGATAACTCTGATATCCGTAAATATAAACCTTTTAAACAGGCTAGGGTAAATAGGTTTCTTTCATATTCTGGTTTTTGTTCACACAGATCACGTGTTACACCAAATACATATTCCCATTGAATATCGCTCAATGTATCGGGAATTTGAATCTGCGATTGCACTACTAAATAAGGGCTATTTTTTTTAACCACAGGAACAAAGTTAGCAAAGGTTTTTTCTTCTAAAATAGCAAACTTGTAAAATACATTTAGGGCAGTGAACATAGCTGATAATGTTTGCTGACTCGCAATAGATTCTTTTTGCATAAAAGGGCGCCAGTTTTGGTTTAATCGACGAATTCCTTGCTCATCTTTATAACGCCACTGCACCGAAGTTGATGCCCACTTTTTATCCGGCTCAACCATAAAATCAACGTACGCTTCAATATCCTCACGCTTTAAATCGAATACTGATTTTTCAGCTATAAGCCATGACCACAAATAAAAACGTTCTAATTCATTGCGAAAACGACTATAGGTTGCTTCGGATTTTCGGCCATAAACATACAAAAACTGATATAAAAAATTAAGATCGGTCTTTGATTCAGTTACAGTCAAGCTTACTTGCTGTATAAAAGAGGCTAGTTCTGGATATTCTGATTGGAGTGTATTATCTTCAAGATGAGCAATTTGATAACGTAGTTGTTTTAATGTATCGACCAGAGCAACAAGCATAGTAATAAAATATATAATAAAATAATAGGCTTATAGGTTAACTTTAAAGTCCGATACTGTCTAGTATTGGACATAATGAATTTAATATTTTAGCTCAATTGCTAGTAAATTAAACATATACCTTATTAAGGGAAAAATCATGAAAAAACTTCTATTGTTGAGCATGCTGCTGATCACTGTTGCATTAAGTGGCTGCGCTACAACTGGCAGTGCTTCACCGGCCGAAAAACGTGCTTTAGTACAAAGCATGAAATCGAATACATTAAGTTCTCTTTATGCTAAAAAACCAGATGTTAAAACCCAAATTGCTAATTCAGCCGGTTATGCCGTTTTTGATAATGCCAATGTAAATGTCATTTTAGCCAGTTTCGGTGGTGGGTATGGTGTAGTAAAAAATAACTTAACTGGCAAATCAACCTACATGAATATGGGCGAAGCTGGTTTAGGCTTAGGTTTAGGGGTTAAAGACTTCAATATTGTGATGGTTTTTCACGATCAAGCTGCGTTAAATAGATTTATTAAACATGGTTGGGCATTCGGCGGAAATGCAGATGCCGCTGCAAAATACCAAGATAAGGGTGGCGCTTTAGTTGCCGAAGCCATTGCAGACCAAGTTACTGTATACTCTTTAACCGAAAGTGGCCTTGCACTACAAGCTGTTTTAAAAGGCACTAAATTTTGGGTAGATTCTGAGTTAAACTAAGCTCTTAAAACCCTATCATAAGTGGGCTAGTTTGTATGATTACGCCCACTTTAATTTAAACACCACAATTTAACATAACGTAATTTATGGGCTGTAATAACTATACAATAAATAAGTATAAGATCCAGATGCCCTGTATTATACAGAGCATCTGGATCTTAATTATAACTTTTATTAACTAAGAATAGTGTAAAGTAACGCAGCTAAAGTACCACCTATAGTCGGACCTAACACTGGAATCCATGAATAACTCCAATTACTATCTATCTTACCTTTGATCGGTAACAAAGCATGTACAATTCTAGGCCCTAAATCTCTAGCTGGATTTATTGCATATCCTGTTGTACCACCCAATGAAAGCCCAATTCCCCACACAACAAAAGCAACTGGAATTGCACCTATAGAGCCCAAACCAATTTTAGTCCCAGTACCATTGTCGATTTCAGCCGCCGAAAAATAAAATACACAAATCAATAAAACAAAAGTACCTACAATTTCACTAATTATATTTCTAAATGTATTTGGTATTGCTGGTGCTGTACAAAAGACTGCTCGTTTTAATTCTGCATCATCTGTAGCATCAAAGTGATCTTTATATATTACATAAACTAAAAAAGCTCCAATCATTGCACCAATAAATTGTGCAGCAATGTAAGCAGGGACTTCAGTCCAAGAAAATTTTTCAGCTACTGCTAAGCTAAGTGTTACAGCTGGGTTTAGATGTGCTCCACTATAAGGGCCAGCGACAACCACACCAATAAATACAGCAAGACCCCAAGCTGTAGTAACAGCCATCCACCCTCCTCCTTCACCTATTGTTTTTTTTAAAATATTATTAGCAACTACACCGCCTCCAATTAAAATTAAGAGGGCCGTTCCTAATATTTCTGCTATAAATGGTGTCATTTTATATTCCTTGCTAAAAGCTAAAATTAAATCTACCTTAATGAACATGTCTTTCTATAAGCGAATACTATCTACACTATGAAACTATTTTTGTTTAAATGTTGTAATTCAAAGTGCTTGATATCCTTAAAAGCATCTATAATGGTCACTAATAAAACTATCCTATTGAGCTTAGAGTTTATGATTGCGAGTTTTAATAACTTTACTTACATCCATAAACTCTAATCAAACAAGTTTGGTATGAATTTATATTTAAAGGTAAATTAGTAACTTATCCTTCACTTTGTACTTTTTTAACTGATTTACACCAGCCATCATAAAGCTCATCACGTTTTGTTTTGGTCATGCCAGGTTCGAATCGTCTTTCACAATTCCAATTAGTTGCCAATGACTCAAGCGATGAGAATACACCAGCCCTAAGTCCTGCAAGATAAGCTACACCTAAAGCAGTCGTTTCACTAATAGTTGAACGGTCAACCTCTGCACCTAAAACGTCTGACAAAAACTGCATAAGCCATCCATTTATGACCATACCACCATCAACTCTAAGTACCTGAGGCCTAACGCCGTCTGATTCCATAGCCTTTTGAAGATCTTTAGTTTGAAAACAAACAGACTGTAATCCTGCTGTTACTATCTCTTTAATACCCGTATCTCTAGTTAATCCAAATATAGCCCCACGAGCATTTGGATCCCAATATGGTGCACCCAAACCAGTAAATGCAGGAACCATATATATTCCATGATCTAGGGAGGTATTGATAGCGAGTAATTCTGTTTCATCTGCTTTTTCAATTAACTGTAAGCCATCTCTAAGCCATTGAATTGCTGCGCCAGCTATAAAAATACTGCCCTCTAATGCATAGGTTGGTTTGCCATTCAAACGATAGGCGACAGTACTAAGAAGTCTATTTTTAGATTGAAGAACTTGATCACCTGTATTAACCATCATAAAGCACCCTGTTCCATAGGTACTTTTAGCCATACCTGCTTGAAAGCATGTTTGGCCAAACAGTGCTGACTGTTGATCACCTGCCATACCTAAAATAGGCACTTCGTAACCTAAATATTTTTCACTCGCCATACCAAAGTCATCTGATGAATCCATTACTTCTGGTAGCATATTTAATGGAACATCAAGTAATTCAAGTAGTTCGGTATCCCATTCTTGCGTATGAATATTAAATAGCATAGTTCTCGATGCATTAGTTGCATCTGTGCGATGTTCTTTTTCGCCTGTCAACTTCCATAACAAATAAGTATCGACCGTACCAAAAATTAAATCACCATTTTCTGCTTTTTCACGAGCGCCTGGACAACTTTCTAAAATCCAATTTATTTTAGTCGCAGAAAAATACGGATCGATTAATAACCCCGTTTTTTGCATAATTAGTTCTTCTTTTCCTGCAAGCCTTAAACTATCGCATAGTTCTGTTGTACGCCTATCTTGCCAGACTATCGCATTATAAATGGGTTCACCGGTTACTTTATCCCAAACGATTGTAGTTTCGCGTTGATTAGTAATACCAATAGCAATAACTTTATCATGCTCAGGATCTAGGTTCTTTATAACAGCATTAATGGTATGAAGAACAGACTCCCATATGTCCTCAGGCTTATGCTCAACATAACCATCTTTTGGAAAATGTTGTTCAAATTCTTGTTGTTCTATATATGCAACTTTGCCATTTAAATCGAATAAAACACTGCGAGAGCTAGTCGTACCTTGATCAATTGAAAGGATATAATTATTCATTATTTTTTACACTTTAACATTCGGTTATTTTCGTTTTTGTACTATTACATGAATTAAATGTAACATACAACAAATATCAAACTTTTATATACAATTATTTAATGAAATAATTTCTATAAAATTCTCATTTACTTCTTTTTCACTTATAATAGTTTTACTAATTAAAATTAAAATTATGCTAAATAAAAATGACCCAAGATCAGAGACACGAATCTATATTAAAACTATTAAAAGAAAGAGATTCCATTTCTATTGAAGAATTAGTTGAGCACTATAAAGTCACTCCACAGACGATAAGACGCGACCTTACCCATCTTGCAAAGTTAAACAAATTAAGGCGTCATCATGGAGGCGCTAGTGTAGTCTCAAGCATTCAAAATATGGCGTATCAAACTAGAAAAATCATGGATTTAGAAGCTAAACAAAAAATAGCGCAACATTTAGTTAGTATGATACCAAATGGTTCTTCTTTATTTATAAATATAGGAACAACGACTGAGACTATAGCTAAAGCACTTCTATCGCATGAAAACCTTAAAGTTGTAACTAACAATTTAAATGTTGCTGCTATATTAGGCGTTAAAAAGGATTTTTCAGTTCTTATAGCAGGAGGAGAAGTTAGACATAGAGATGGTGGTATTATTGGTGAAACAACTGAAGATTTTATCAATCAGTTTCGTATGGACTTCGGCATTATCGGCATAAGTGGGATAGAAGAAAATGGTTCTCTACTTGATTTCGATTATCGTGAAGTTCGTGTTGCTCAAGCAATCATCAAAAATTCACGTAAAGTTTTACTCGCCGCTGATAATTCAAAATTTGGTAGGTGCGCTATGGTTCGTTTAGGTAACATTAGTCAAGCAGATGACTTTATTACTGATGCTAAACCACCTAAGAGTATTCTAACCTTACTTTCCGAACATGACGTTAAGCTTCATATAGCACGATAGTAGTCAATCTAAACCATCTAATACATACAGAACAATTCAAATAATTTCAAGTAGATACCATGAATTTCGTTGTTAATGTACTTAATAATTAAATAATAAATTGGTTAAATTAATATATAACTTTGTAATTCCCTCCTCTATTTCACTCCTGTATACCAGAATTTATTTTCTTTTATGTACTTTAATGTTTGCAAATGTTCGCAAATAAGTGATACTTTTAAAAATGAACATAAAAGCAAATTAAAACCATGTATTACTCTTTAGTATTAATGTTATCGATAAGGCACCAATGAAAAACCTATATACACAATTAGAGCAGGATAACGTTCCAAAAACACTCACACTGCTGATCCAAAGCATAGTTGGTGCATGCACAGAAATAGCTACTCGTATTAATCATGGTGCATTATCTGATGTGCTTGGCTCATTGCCTGATCACAATGTACAAGGAGAGGTACAAAAGAAGTTAGATGTTATCGCTAATAATATTTTGATTGAATCTCTAAAAAAGAATAAGCAGGTTAGAGCTGTCGCATCTGAAGAAGTAGAAGACATTATATTATGTAATAGTTTTGGCAAATACCTTATTTGTTTCGACCCATTAGATGGTTCATCTAATACTGATGTAAATGGTTCATTAGGTACTATTTTTTCTATATCTTCAGCTTCTCCTGCCCAAACAGAAGTTAGTGAAGAAGACTTTTTTTCTACAGGAAGATCAATTATCGCTGCAGGCTATGTTCTATATGGCCCATCGCTTATGCTTGCCTTATCAACAGGTTCAGGAACACATATTTATACATTAGATCCCTCAAATAATAACTTTATGCTCACACATCCTAATTTAAACATTCCAGAAGATACGAATGAATTTTCATTTAATTTATCAAACCAATTTAAGTGGCCTGAAAATGTACAAAAATATATTGTTGATTTACAGCTTGGTACCGATGGTATCCGAAAGAAAAACTTTAATATGAGATGGTTGGGAGCCATGGTAGGTGATATGCATAGAATTCTATGTAAGGGAGGTATATTTGGGTACCCTGAAGAAAAAAACTTTAAATACGGTAAATTAAGATTACTTTATGAAGCAAACCCAATTGCATTTTTAGTAGAGCAAGCAAATGGTTTAGCAAGTAATGGGACTACTTCTATTTTAGACACTGTGCCTTCAAGTATACATCAACGGATCCCTGTATTTATTGGTTCTAAGAATGAAGTTCTACTTATAGAAAAGTATGCTTTAGGAAAATAAAAAACATACATTATTACTTTAAGAGTGACATCTGTATTTATATAGAAATTGTATCTAACTTTACTTTTGTTAAGAAACATATCTGCTTTCAATTATTTAAAGGTTAAAATCATGTCAATAAGACTTAACATGCTAGAAAAAATAAAAAATAGTCAAGGCTTTATAGCTGCACTAGATCAAAGTGGTGGGAGTTCACCAAAAGCTTTAGAGCAGTATGGTATCTCATCTAGTGAGATTTCATCTGATGAGGAGATGTTTAAATATATACATTCTATGCGAGCACGAATAATTTCAAGTAGTCCATTTAATTCACAAAAAATATTGGGCGCAATTCTATTTAAAGATACTTTAAATCGTTACATTGAAAATATTCCAACAGCTGAATATTTGTGGAAACATAAAGAAATTGTACCATTTTTAAAAATAGATGAAGGTTTAATGCCTGAATCTGACGGTGTACAGTTAATGAAACCCATTAAAAACCTTGGTTCAATACTAACGGTTGATACTAATTTTGTTTTTGGCACAAAAATGCGGTCTGTTATAAAACAAGCTAGTCGTATTGGTATCCAAAATGTTGTTAAACAGCAATTTGAAATTGCAAAAGAGGTAATAAATTCAGGGCTAATGCCTATTATTGAGCCTGAAGTTGATATTTATTGCGAAGAAAAGCAATCTGCAGAACTCATGTTGCATGATGTAATTATTGAAGAGCTGAATAACCTTGAAGATGGACAGCAAGTAATATTAAAACTCACGTTACCTGAAGTGCCTAATTTATATAAAGATCTTGCAACACACCCAAAAGTTTTAAAATTAGTTGCTCTATCTGGTGGTTACTCTATTACACAAGCCAATGAAAAGCTAAAAAGAAATACTGGTATTATTGCTAGTTTTTCAAGAGCATTATTGATTGGCCTACATCATGACATGTCTGATAAAAAGTTTGATGAAAAATTAAATAATTCTATAGAAGCCATTTATGAAGCTTCAATATATAAATTATAAGTAATCCAACTTTCATAAGCATAAAAACTTTATACGTAATCTTTTATAGCTCTAGCTTGTACGAAAATAACCTAACCAAGTAGATATAAAAGGCTAGTAATTAATAATAGGTAATCCAAAAAATGAGCCAACTGAGAAAGAATAATATAAAAAAACTTCCTCAAGATATATTCGATGTATTGATAATTGGAGGGGGTATTAATGGTGCAGTATCAGCTGCAGCATTAGCTGCAAAAGGCGCCAAAGTTGCATTAATCGATAAAGGAGATTTCGCTGGTTTCACTAGTTCAAACTCATCTAACTTGGCCTGGGGCGGCATAAAGTATTTAGAAAGCCATGAATATAACTTGGTAAATAAACTATGTAAAAGTAGAAACCATTTAATGCGCAGCTACCCATCGACAGTTAAAGAAATTCGTTTTTTTACCAGTATTCAAAAAGGCTTTAGATTCCCAGCTTTCTTTGTCTATTTAGGAACAATCGTCTATTGGTTTATGGGCCGATTTTTTACACAATCGCCTCGCTACCTTAATGCAAAAAAAATTAAATCATTAGAGCCAGTCGTCAACACTACAAATGTAGAAGCCGGTTTTGAGTATTCAGACAGCTTTTTATTAGACAACGATGCCCGGTTTGTTTTTAACTTTATTCGCTCTAGTATGAGCCATGGCTGTATCGGTGCTAACTATGTAAGTGCACAAGGCTCAAACCGTACAGATGATATTTGGACAACAAATGCAATGGACGAAATAACGAAAGAACAATTTTCGATACGTTCTAAAGTAATTATAAACGCCGCAGGCCCTTTTGTTGATCCTATTAATATTACTAACAGTCAAACTACAGCACATCACCATTTATTTTCAAAAGGTATTCACCTTATTGTTGATAAAATTACTAGCAGTAATAAAGTACTTACATTTTTTGCTGACGATGGCAGACTATTCTTCGTGATCCCTATGGGACCTAAAACTTGTATTGGTACAACTGATACACAAGTTGAAAGCCCACATTCGCATGTTACTGATGAAGATAGAAAGTTTGTGTTAGATAATGCGAACAAGTTACTAGAACTGGATAAACAGCTCACAAAAGACGATATAATAGCTGAACGATGTGGTGTAAGGCCATTAGCAATTAAAAAAGATGGTAATGGTAAGGCTGACTGGGTGCAATTATCGCGCAAACACGCAATCGACACTAACTATGAGAAAAAATACCTTTCTATATTTGGTGGGAAATTAACTGATTGTATCAATGTCGGTGATGAAGTTGCTGAGTTAATCAAAAAGCTTGGTATTAACCTTCCTTACGAGGATTACAAATGGTACGGCGAGCCTGACGATACTGTCAAAAATGAATTTATGCATCGTGCTAAGCTAATGAATTTAGACGGCTTAACTCCCAAAACATCTACTGAAGTACTCAGCAAACGCTTTTGGAGACGTTACGGAAGAAATGCAATTAACATGTTAGAAAAAATTCGAGAAGTTCCTGAAAAAGCTGAGCTTCTAATTAAAAATTCAGAGTATTTACGTGTTGAAATTGAACATGCTGCCGAACGAGAAATGGTAACTAAACTAAGTGATTTTTTACGTCGCCGCTCTAAAATATCACTGGTTGTACGTAAAGAAGATATCCTCTCTGATCCGGGGCTACAAGAGGTATGTCATATTCTATTTGGTGAAGAAAATGCGCAAGCCAGGCTTCAAGAATATATAGAGGAAATATCCCAATAACCCATCGATTCCGTGATTTTATTTAAATACACAGCAATCAAAACCAACCATAGGGCTAATTTTCATCACTATATAATCGCGATGTAAACTAGCCCTTTTATATAACAATAAATGCTTCATTGCATCAGCAAAATTGGCAATTTATTCAATTGGTATTATTTTAAAATTATTATATAACTTCTCATCAAACGCCTCTGCTAATCTTTCTGTTTCACTAAATACTGTATTCCAATATTTAATGCGTGTGTCGGCATCTAGATCGGTAAAATCATTTCTATCTGGAATTTTTCCGTAAGGTAAGCCTGCTATAAATTCTTTTGATGGCGTGATCATCACCACGTTATCGTAATTAAGTGGTGATACTTTACGTTTTAAATTTTTATCAAACCACCCTGCTTTTGGGTCGCTATTAAAGTGCGGATATAAAATGAGTCCTGGGTTATTAATTTTTAAATCAAAGTGGTAATCAATAATGCCACCATCGCGATAAATACCCGCGGGTGTTCCGGCAATATTTTTAATGCCTTGCATAACTAAAGGTATTGAACCCGATGCAAGTAATGCCTCTTTTAAATTATTTTGGGTAAGCGCTATTTTTTGTGTTTTAAAATTATAGCTGTCGGTAATTGATAAGTCGCTTGTTGCTGGGCCAAATATAAAACGCTCATATTGCGATCCTAAATATTTTCGGTTTACTCGATTAAGCATATAACTTTTTGATAAACCCATAAGCTGTAATAATTTATTTTCACTGGCTATAAATCCATTCGATTTTGCCACTATAAAATGTGCTTTAAATACGGGGTTATTTATAATTTCAGCCACGCCGTTATCACCAAACACATCTTCAAGCAGTGCGCGGGCTTTAGTGGTAATTTCAGCTGGTGTTGGTTTATTACTAGAGTATCTGGTTTGCGAATACGATGTTGCTAAGCGCTCAATTGCTGCAACCGGATCATTTTGCGCAAAACACGCTGAGCGAAATGCCCCGGCCGATGAGCCAATTAAGTTAAGCGGTTGTTTATGGTTTTTAAAAAACTCACCAAATATATATTTGTCTAAACCAAACAAGGTAAACCATTTTGGCCCGCCGCTGGCACCTAAAAATGAGCTGAATAATTCGGGTTTAAGCCCCTGTTCGTTTATTATTTTTGCAGCAGTTTTACCTGCGTAAATGTTGATCATCTAAAAATTTAGCCTATAAAATCTGTGGTTAATTGTGCTGCTTATTTCTATTTAATGGCATATACTTGTTAATTACTTTGTATATAACCAGGCTAAAAATAGAATAGTTATGCAAAAATAAAAACGGTTTTATGCTGCCATAAAACCGTTTATTAATGCTAAAAGTGACTTAATATACGTTAACTAGTCCCAAATGCCGGTTTCGCATTTACCCTGTACTTTTACATCATTTACTTTAAATTCGGGCTCTAAGCCTTTTTCGCGTTGTGTATGATAATCGCGAGTAACCGCTAATATTGTTGGGGTTAGCAATATAATAGCGATAACGTTAACCACTGTCATTAAACCTAAAGCAATATCGGCTAAATCCCATACTTGCTTTAATGTGGCCGACGCGCCCCACAACATCATTGATAAATAAAGCAAAGTATAAATACCACGGCCCATTTTGTTATCGAGTTTAAATAAGTGCAAGTTACTTTCTGCGTAAGCATAGTTGGCTACTACAGACGTAAAGGCAAACAAGGTAATAGCGGCTGCTACAAAGTACACACCCCCTTGTGCTAAATGTGCGGTCATGGCGCTTTGCGTTAAACGTATACCTTCCATTTCGCCGCTTATGTCTATGTCGGCAAGTAAAATAATAACCGCAGTACAGCTACACAATACTATGGTGTCGAAAAACACCCCTAACATTTGAATGTAGCCCTGTGTTACCGGATGATTAGGCAGTGGGCTTGCACTGGCTGAAGCATGTGGCACACTGCCCGCGCCCGCTTCGTTTGAATAAAGGCCACGTTGAATACCATTTTTTATTGCTGCGCCCATCGCGCCTGCACCTGCTTCTTGCAGCCCAAATGCTGATAAAAATATATCTTTAAGCATAGCAGGCACTTGGGTGAAGTTTATTAAGGTAATAATAACTGCAACAAGCACAAACACTATGCCCATTACCGGTACTACGCGCTCAGCAAAGCGGGCGATTGCTTTAAAACCACCCACAATAATAGAGCCGGCTAACACAGTGATCACTAATCCAGAGTAAAAGGTTGGAATTTCGAAGGCAAAATTAAGTGCATCGGTAATGGTGTTGGTTTGCATGGCGCTAAAGGTAAAGCCGTAACCTAAAAATAAGCACAGTGCAAAGGTAATAGCAAAGGCTCGATTACCTAACCCTTGTTGAATATAATACGCAGGGCCGCCTCTAAACTCTCCTTGGCTGTCGCGCACTTTATATACTTGACCTAATACACTTTCGGCAAAGCCTGTGGCCATGCCTAATATGGCAATAACCCACATCCAAAAAATGGCACCACTGCCACCCAATGATATAGCAACGGCAACACCTGCTAAGTTACCCGTGCCTACCCGCGCACATAAACCAGTACACAGCGCTTGAAATGATGATATGTCGCCTTTTTTACATTTGCTGCTGCCTTTTAGTAAACTAAACATATGTTTAAATTTAAGTATTTGAATGGCTTTTAAACGCACCGAAAACCAAATACCAGCAAAAAGTAAAATGTAAATGAGTACTTGGCCTTCGCCCCATAAAAGGCTATTTACACTTTTGATCAGCGTGTCGAACATCAGGCTTCCTTTTTATTATTATTTGCCACGGTATTAATTTAGCGACGTGAGTGTTTAAGTTTAGTAGAGACTTAGCTACTTTATAATAAAGCCAATTAGATGTGAATTATTTTTCTTTATTAATGAATAAAAATTCACCCAGCAAACTGACTTATATTGCAGTGTAATTGCTGATGTAAAAAGAATGTTTTAGAAAGGAATTAGTCGCGTGCTTTAATAACCGTTAGCGCATTATTTTCGAGGTAAAAAACCGAATATTTCTCACGGCTAAATGACTGCCATGAGAACACAGTAAATGCTGATTTATTATCTTGCTGATAATAAACACACAGCTACGCTATGTAGCTGTGTTTATAATCATCCTGATCTGGGTGATGGTTTTTTAAGTAGTTATGGCCTGCTGCTAAACCAAGTTTATAGTCAAATCGTAAGTCATCATTTGAGCTGCCTAATAACTTACTATACAACTTTTGATTTGCAAAAATTTGGATTATTTCTACATCTTTTGGTGGGTTAGCAATAAATGCTAACTCATCTTCGTAGGCTTGCTCATGTTGTAATAAGTAGTCTATTGTTTTTGGGCAATAGCCAGATACTTCAACAAATGATTTTAATTTACTTATCCATGCTGATTGAGCCTGAAAGGCTTCATCAACGGTGCGTATAACCACAATTTTGCGTGCGCCACGATTATAGGCTTCGCGTACAGGAAGCGGTGCGGCAAGGCCACCGTCTAAGTAAAAATCAGACTCTGACTGTATCTCGGTCTTACCTAATTCATTTGCGGCTAATGCATTTAACCACGGCGTCAATTTTACACCTTGCTTATATAAAAATGGCAGTGCACTTGACGCTTTTAATAGCTCTCGCCATTGTTGGCCTTCCCCTGTTGGGGATAAAAAATAAGGTTTGCGATCACGGGCATTGGTTGCAGTAATTAATAGCTCACGGTCGCCTAAACTGGCTTTTGCAGTTTTAAAATCAAGCGCTCTGTTTACTTCGGTGGTTTTATCAAAGTACCAATCTAGGTCAACAATATGTTTACCCATTAAGCCGCGACCTAATTGAAAAAAACGTTTATGACGCGAAAGGCCTCTGATCAGGCGTTTAGCATAGCCTTTTTGACGCGCCAAATAGCTCGTTAAGTTTTGAGAGCCTGCAGATGTGCCAATAAATAAGTCAAATGGATCATACTCTTGCTCTAACCAGGCATCGAGTACACCCGCGGTAAATATCCCTCGTTGTCCGCCACCTTCTGCTATCAGCGCTACTTTTGGCTGCACTGAGTTGTTGCCTGAATGGGGTGTCGTACTATTTTGAGATTTCACGCTTTACCTTCCTATTTATTTAGCTGAATTGTGTTGCATACCCTTATAATAATCGTTCAATATTCATAATTAAAATTGATTGTTTAAATCAGTTCTATTGAAAAAATAGAACAAGCTTTTTCATTGCCACTTTTTAAAATAATGTAAAATGGCCCCGACGTAATCAACTTTAATCTGTTTAATAGCATAACAAGCGTTGAGTGTACGCTTGCTTAACCAATTGCTTATCCATGTTTTATTTGCATTAAAATTTCAAGCGCTTTATGGCGTTTTTCATTATCAAATAAGTCGTTGGTGAATATAAGCTCATCAACCCCTAATTGATTTACAATCATTTCTAGCTTGTGTTTAATACTGGCTGGCCCACCGGTAACACTTAACCCTAAAAAGCTCTCAACATGAGCGCGCTCTTGTTCGCTCCACAAACCTTCCATTGTTTCTACTGGGGGTTTTAACCACAGCTCGTCGCCTCTAATTAACGATAACACTCGCTGTTTGGATGTAGTTGATAAGTACTGTGCTTCTTCATCTGTATCTGCAGCCACTAAAGGTAATGCCAACATGACATAAGGCTTAGCTAATACATTTGATGGTTTAAATTCTCGTTTATACAAGGCTATTGCATCATGCACAAAACGCGGTGCAAAGTGCCCCGCAAATACATAAGGTAATCCTTTTTGTGCAGCTAACTGCGCACTAAATAAACTTGAACCTAAAAGCCAAATGGGCACATTGGTGTTTTCACCAGGTATTGCTCGCACGCGCTTAGTTCCCTCATAAGGGCCCAATAATGTTTGTAACTCGCTCACTTCATTAGGAAAGTTTTCAGCACGGCTGATATCGTTATTTAATGCACGACTTGTCACAGGATCACTACCCGGGGCGCGCCCTAACCCTAAATCAATTCGACCTGGGTATAAACTTTCTAAGGTGCCAAATTGCTCAGCAACAACTAAAGGAGCATGATTAGGCAACATAATTCCACCCGACCCTACGCGTATTTTTTTAGTGTTTCCGGCTATATGCCCCACCAAAATTGAAGTAGCCGCACAAACAATCCCAGGCATATTATGATGCTCGGCTAACCAAAAACGGTTAAAACCGAGCTCATCAGCTTTTTGTGCATAGGCTGTACTTTTATTTAAGGTGTCACTCACAGTGGCACCTTTAGGCATAGGCGCCAGTTCTAATAACGAAAAAGGAATAGTTGATAACAAAGTAGCACCTCCAAATTAAATAGCGATTTATAGCGCTAGCCATAAATAATGAGTCTACGCTAAGAGATGGGTGTGTATGACAGTCAATTCAAGGCGCCTTGCCTTTTAAAAGCTAAATAGCGATGTGATTGAACAACAATTAAGTTAACTATTTTTAGCCGCAGCGTGTTGACGCTTTAGTTTATAAGCTTCTGAATCAAGCCCTTTTTTCCAATAGCCCGATGCAACAATTTGACTGCGCGGTATAGCTAATTCATCAGTTAATACGGTTTTTGCTTTACGGACTAATCCTGCCTCAAGTGCCATAAATACAATAGGTTGTTGCTCACTAAGTGGTAGCGATTTTAATGCGTTTATCATATCTGTATCGGGGTTATTTGTTATTAACCAAGTTACATCACGCGTGGAGTCTAAGCTAATCACATCATCTTTTGTTGGTGCATGAATAATCGCGTCAATTTTTGCGTTTATAGGCAATTGTTGCACGTAGCCTTTAATTGCATTAACCGAAGTTAAATCGCCAAGTAATAGATAATATGAATGATCATAGTTATCCAACTTTTTAGGGCCTGGCCCTGCTATACCCACTTCATCGCCTACTTTTGCTTCTTTAGCCCAATTAGTGGCTGGACCTTGGTGCATATTTATCACAAAGTCGAGGGTAAGTGCACCAGTGTGCTCATCAACATGTCTTATAGTGTATGAACGCATACACGTAGTTTTAATATTAAAGTCAACGAGGCCATTTTGTGGAATAAGCACCTTAACGTAGTTACCAATGTATTGGGCACTCAGGTCGTTAAACTCATCTGAGCCAACAATAATGCGTTGTAGATGTGGGGTTATTTGCTTTGTGCTTAATACGGTTGCTTTGCGTACTTTTTTACCCATATAAATTTACCTCATTAAAAAAGATGAATTGCACAACGCCCCATTGGTTGATAAAATCAACTATAACAATTTAATTGACTTTGTCAACCATTATGGATTTATTATGAACTCTTCATTGGCCAATACATTATTTGCTTTAATGCAAAATTATCGCGTTACCATACGCGAAGCCATTAATGCAGGTGAGCTTGGATTAAACGCGATGCATGTGCGTTGTCTGCATATTATTGCAGCGACACCTCAGTGCACTGCTAACGATATTGTGAATCAAACCCAACGCGACAAAGCCCAAATAGCACGATTAGTGAAAGAACTGCTCGCGCTAAACTTAATTGATAAAAATGCCAGTGAGCATGACAAGCGTTGTTTTATTCTGTCGTTTACCGCACAAGGGTGCGCGCTTTACGACAAATTATTAAACGCTGAGCAGCATGTAAATGCGCAAATGTGTAAAAACTTAAACCCACAGCAAATCAATGACTTCTTAGATACAGCTCAGCAAATGATCAAAAATATGGATTGATCGCAGATCCATTACTTGGCATAACTTATATAAAACGCATATACTGTACACTTATACAGTATATGCGTTTTAGGTTGTGTTATGTTTGTTATTCCCATTTATATAGAAGCCGGTGTATGCGGATTTGAGTCACCTGCAGCACAATATACAGAGCTTGGCGTTTCACTTGATGAGTTATTAATAAAGCACCCTGATGCCACGTTTATTGGGATAGCATCTGGGTGCTCTATGCAAGAAATTGGTATTTTTGAGGGCGACTTACTGTTGGTTGACCGTGCAGAAATACCAAACGATGGCGATGTTATTGTGGCTAACTTAAATGGTTTATTTGTATGTAAGCTGCTTGATAAGACCAATGCACGCTTGCTATCAGCCTCTTCTGCTTATAAGCCGGTGCAATTGACTGAGTCAGATGAGTTTCAGCTTGAAGGCGTGGTAACTCGCTCTATTAGGCTGCATCGCCAAAGCCCTGAGTTACTTTCATGTATGCCTTAGTTGATGCCGTTGCTTTTTATGCCAGTGCAGAAAAAGTATTTGATCCGGCTATTCGCTCAAAACCTGTGGTGGTGCTTACCAATAACGACGGTTGTGTGTGTGCGGTCTGCCCAATTGCGCGTAAGCTTAATATTCCTAAATTTGGCCCTTACTTTAAAGTTAAGCAGTTACTAGAACAAAACAATGTGGTTGTACGCTCTAGTAACTATGAACTATACGCTAATTTAAGCGACCGGATGATGAGTGTAATTGGCCGCTTTTGTGACACCCAGCATGTTTACAGTATCGATGAATCTTTTTTACACTTTAATGGTTATCAACCTTTAATTAACGATTGGCAAGCATATGGGCAACTAATTAGGCGTACTGTATGGCGCGAAACCAAACTCCCTGTTGGGGTTGGCTTTGGGCCAACACCGACCTTAGCCAAAGCCGCTAACCATGCAGCTAAAAAACTAACTGGCTTTAATGGTGTTGCAGTGATTGACGATGAAGTAAGTCGCCGCACTATTTTGCAACGAATGCACTGCCAAGATGTTTGGGGGGTGGGCAAACGTTTAGCTAAAAAGCTGGCTCTCATGGACATTCATACCGCGTGGCAACTGGCTGAGCAAAGCCCAAAAACAATTCGCCGCCAATTTAGTGTGGTGCTTGAGCGCACAATTAACGAGCTCAACGGCATTACCTGTTTAAACTGGGATGATGTACGCCAAGATAAACAAGCTATTTTTTCAACTCGTAGTTTTGGTCAGCGACTTTGCGACCCCGATGCAGTTAAAACCGCCCTAATAAATCATGCTAGTGTAGTTGCACAAAAATTAAGAGCGCAACAGTCGCTCACTCATCGTATTTATATTTTTGCTGCCAGCTCATCACATGAACACGCCTTTTATAAAAAGTCAGTTATGCATCAATTTGATCCGCCTACTAACGATACTCGCGTTATGGCCAATGCGGTATCAAAGAGTTTTGAGCAAATATATCAACCGGGAATTCGATTTTATAAATGTGGTGTGGGCGCATTAGAGCTCAGCCCGCAGCAGTTTCAACAACATCATTTATTTGATAAGCAAACCGATAACCCGCAGTTAATGAGCTGTTTAGATGCTATTAATCATAGATACGGTAAAGGAATGCTTAGCGTGGCGAGCAGCCAATTAAATGATCATTGGCATATGAACAGGGCTTTTTTATCGCCGCAATACACGACTCGTTGGCGTGATATTCCAAAAATACAGTGTTAGTCGGCAACTTTAATAAATTCACATTCTACACTCGGATTGTCCAATGTGTATTTAAGCGTATTGCTGGTTAAAAAAGTAATGCTTTGTTTAATCGTTCCTTCATGGATAGGATTATCACAGCGGCTCATGCGTAAGCTATTTTCTAGGCCATCTGTTTTATATTTTAGCGAGCTGGTAATAAAACAATAATTTGGTTTTTCAATGGTACGAGTACCATTGTGTAAGGAGTTAAACAAAATCTCTTTGCCTAAGCTAAAACCTTGCTCAGGATCTTCAGGGTTATTAAATTGTAATCGGCTATTAGTACATAACCCAGAGTTACTGGAGGTCACTTCGTAATTACCCAGCTTAGTTTGTAACAGCGGAATAAAGCGAGTTTTATTACTTGGGCCTGCTACTGCATAGCAGCTAAAAAGGCTTATGGTAAGTAAAACCAGTGTGAAAAATTTCATTATAGGCTCTATCCTCGTGTATCAAATATGATCAAGCACTGTGACTATGCTTAGCTATTTCTAACTATAACAGAGATTTACTATAAAAGATGTGAAGTCGTTATACCATAAACACGTCTTTAAACTGTATTTAAAAATACGTAGCTCACAGCAAATACGATTACATTTTAAAACAGTTCAGTTAGTGAAATAAGAGGATGTGAAGGATAGCGCAAGCTGTATCAAAACCTAAGCAACATAAAATGCATTACCCCTAACCCAAAGTAATGCATTTATAGTCAAAAGTGAGCGATTACTGCCAATACTTAGCAAATAATTGCGGGTAATTTTGTTTTAAAAACTTAGGTTTGTCTTTAAAGCGCTTACCTTTAGGTTGTTCAAGCCCTGAGGGGATAAAGGGTAACTCATCGTCATTACGTTCTTCATATAACAAACCTGCAATTAGGTCATACTCATCTAAATACGGGTAAGGTTGCTCGTTTAAAAAATAAAGTGGTGTGCACTGTGCAAGGCTATCGGGGTTTTCTAACGCTGCTTTAAATACCGCTTCACCCCGAGAAATTAGCCAACAACGAAATTCAGAAAAACCATATTCATCATTACAACCAGCTATTACAAACGCCGCACCAAATAAATCCCAAGTATAACTTTGGCGCATACAAATACTAAACTGTTTATCAAATTCAATAAGCTGCTCGTCGGATAAATCCCTCAATGCAGCCTTAAGGGATTGGCATACAGACTCAGGCTCTGCGGTTCTGTCGTTTACAGTTACCAATCGCCAAAAATCAGTTAAGGTTAAATCGCTCATGCAATGATCTCTTTTACCCGACCTACTTGACCATCTTCTAACTGTACTTTAATACCGTGCGGATGATTAGGTGACTTAGTTAATAAACGCGACACAATACCATTGGTTAAAGTACCACTGCGTTGATCTTGTTTAAGCACAATATTAACCTCAGTGCCGGGTGTTATTTGTGAACGTGTTGGAACAGCCATATATAATCTCTTTTACTATTTTTGGGGATTATAGCCTGCTTAATAAAATCACTCCATATTAAAGCTTTTAAAGGCCCTATAAAGCATAATTCAAGCTAATGTGAAGAATAAACAAAACCCATCGTACACATTATGGCTGCTTAGAAAATGAAATGGCATTGGCTTTAATATGTATGTTCAAGCTGGCTAACGCATTACAAATAAGCTGCTCAATGTAATAAAACTGATTTTTTTGTTTAGCCTGCTCTAGTGCAATATCATCGATAAAATAACAACTTACTTTAAACTTAGAAGGTAAATTGTTTAAGTCTGCTGAATGGGTAAGAAAGCTAAAGTCCTCCACAGTATCTTTTATTTGCTCACAAGCGAGCGTTAATTGCTGACGAATACGTTTATCTAGCTGCTTTTGGGTTTTGGTCATCGTTTATTGCTGCTCGCGAGCTTGTTGTTCTTTAAATTCTTTGTAACTGTCTTGCTGTTGTTTAACACACTCATGGTATTCCTTATCTGCCATGTAGCTGCATTCACCCAACCGCGCTGATTGAATTTCATGGTAGCGGCTATCGCTGCTACATCCCGCTAACACCAATAATGCGGATAACGAAAATAGATATTTTAACTTATTATTTAACATTCAAAATTCCTACTATTTTAACGGGAAAACTACTGATTTTCGTTATTTTTGCTGTATATTGCACTGGTTTTGTATTTATAACCGTTAAGGGCACGTTATGATGTTGTCGCAGTTACAAGAGCTGTTCCAGCGTATCGATAAAAGTAAATTATTTCAATCATTTGTTATTGCAGTTATTGTGGTTTCTGCACTGACCGTGGGTGCACATACTTATTCATTGCACCCAACCGCCGAACTCGTTCTACATTGGATGGATATAGGCATAACGGTGTTTTTCTTAATTGAACTGATTATTCGCTATATTGCCAGCAAAGGTATCAAGGACTTTTTCTCCAAAGGTTGGAACATTTTTGACTTCATTATCGTGATCGGAAGTTTATACCCCGCGGCAGGCTCTACTATTTTTATTGCTCGACTACTACGCATTTTCCGCGTACTACGTTTAGTGTCTATGATCCCAGAGCTGCGCTTATTAGTGAACTCACTAATAAAAGCCATCCCGCAAATGGGCTATATCGCGCTGCTAATGTTTGTGATTTTTTATATTTATGCTGCCACAGGTAGCATGTTGTTTGCTGATATAAATCCGGTCCTTTGGGGCGATGTGTCTATTTCTATGCTCACCCTGTTTAGAATAGCCACCTTTGAAGATTGGACCGACGTGATGTACGAAACCATGGCGGTATACAAATTAAGTTGGATTTTTTACCTAACCTTTATCTTTTTAACTGCATTTGTGTTTTTAAATATGATGGTTGGCGCTATTTTAGAAGTGATGAGTGAAGAGCATCGCAATGCACGAGAAGAGCAAGCCGATATAGACTCACTCCCTGCCACCCAAGGCCAAGTAAACGAATTAAAATCACAACTAGCAGAATTAAAAGAACTACTTAAAAATAAGTAGCAGGGATAAAAAGGGCATGCATTTGCTTGCCCTTACACTTTAAATTTACCCACCAACCCCGTTAAAATTGACGAAAGACGATTCATTTCGTTGCCGTTTTCACTGGTGGTCACGGCAATATCACTCACCTCATCAGCCGCATTTTTAATTTCAGTAACATTGCGGTTTATATCTTCAGCTACATGTTGTTGCTCTTCAGCAGCGGTGGCTATTTGGGTATTTAAATCGCTAATATGAACGATAGATGCCGTGATCTCACTAAATTGTTGCTGCGCCGAATGCGCAAGCTCTACGGTTTTATTAGTGGTTTCTATACTGCGTTGCATATCTTTAGAAACTTTAGATGACATAGTGCGTAGTTTATCAAGCTGTGAAGCCACTTCTTCGGTAGACTCAGCGGTTCGTTGCGATAACGCGCGCACTTCGTCGGCCACCACAGCAAAGCCGCGTCCGTGCTCACCAGCACGTGCAGCTTCTATTGCAGCATTTAAGGCCAATAAGTTAGTTTGTTCTGAAATACCGCGAATAACACTGAGTATCGACATAATGTTTTCGCTTTCAGTATCTAGCTGAGTAATATCTGCTGAGGCATTGTTTATTACCTCACATAGCTGAACCACACTTTCCACAGTTTGTGTAATAACCGATTGCCCCAAGTCTGATGCTTGCTGTGTTTGAACAGCCAAATCCGCTGCATTTGCACAACTGCTAGACACTTCGTTCGCGGTGGCAGCCATTTCATTAATAGCCGTAGCTGCCATCTCTAAAGCTTGTTGCTGTTGGCTGGTGGAGCTTGTTAATTGTGCCGCTTGCGATGAGGTTTGTGATGAGGTTTTACTTACATTTTGCGCGCACTCATTAATTTGAGTTACCAGCTCGCTGATCAAGTTTAAAAATAAATTAAAGCTATTAGCCAGTTTAGCGGTTTCATCTTTGGTTTTTATTGTTAAGCGTTGGGTTAAATCACCGCCACCATGCGATATTTCAGTTAAGCCATCACTCACTTCAACAATAGGGGCTGATATTAATTTAGAAATATAACTCGCTATAGCAACAAATACGGCAATTAAGATCGCACTAATAACCAATATGGTATAAGCCATGGTATTCGCCGTGCTCATCACTTCGGCTTTCTCTACTACCCCAATAAACTTCCAGCCTAAGGTAGCAGAGGTATGAATATTAGCCATATATTGTTTACCATCTATCTCTACATCAAACAGCCCTTGGGTATTTTTAGCTAAGTCGGCGTATTTTCCCCCCTCAAGATCTGCTAAGTTTTTAAATCGGTAATCTGGGTGTTTAACATCCACCAGCACACTGCCACTATCTTCAATCAACATTAAATAACCGGTTTCGCCTAATTTAATATCGGCAATAATATCGGTAAGCCCGCCTAATGATACATCCATTCCTTGGGCGCCAATTAATTGCCCGTTATCAATAATCGCTTTAACCGTAGATACAATAACTAAATCATCAGCGGCCCAATAATAGGCATTAGTTCGCGTTGTTTTACCATTAGCCGCTTTTGCTGCCATATACCAGGGGCGCTCGCGCGGATCATAATTGGCGTTTACTTTCCCCATGGGCCATTGAATATACCCCCCTTGTTCGTTTCCCATGTAAATATAAGCAAGTCCAGGGTGTGTTTGGCCAAAATGGTCAAACAAGCTATATGCAGCTTG
>Ga0310122_10000088_pt1 | contig 57438 bp, 56 predicted proteins | sample CB6_Bottom_1051__FD_203503 | JGI IMG/M metagenome (GOLD analysis project Ga0310122, IMG submission 203503) | Marine microbial communities from Western Arctic Ocean, Canada - CB6_Bottom_1051 | ecosystem: Environmental > Aquatic > Marine > Oceanic | place: Canada: Western Arctic Ocean | collected... | reverse complement strand
TCTCTTGGTTAATTCTAATTTTTTAAATATGCAAACAACAATTGACCCTAAGAATCTCGTATCGGAATTATCTAAAAAAAACTATGAACCTAGTTGGCTATTAGAAAAAAGATTATCTGCATTAAAATTTTTCCAAAACACTCCAATGCCTAAATTTGTTTATGGCCTTAACATCAATTTAAAGATAGACTTAAATCTATCAGATTTAAAAATAGAAAATCTAGAAGACCCAATAAAAGAGATTACTAATAACAATCAAGATGTCAAGATCTACAACTTAAGTGAAGCACTAGAAGAAATCCCAGAACTATTAAAAGAAAAATTCATGGAAAAAGTAATACCAGCTTCAGATAAATTTACTTCATTCCATCAAGCGTTTGTAAGGAACGCATTAATAATCCACATACCTAAAAACACAATAGTTAAAGATCCTATAGAAATAATAACAAAAGTCAACTCAGAAGTTCTTTTCGATCATTTAATTGTTATTGTAGAAGATAACTCTGAAGTTAGTTTATTTGAAGATTTAAAGTCTGAAAATGAAGAAAAAAGCTACATTAGTAAGATGGTTGAAATTTTTGTAGGGAATAATTCAAGAGTTAATTACAGTAACTTACAAACATTAAACAAAAAAAGTTTCTTATTTGTAAAAAAACGTGCCATTACTAAAAGAGATTCATCAATCAATTGGTTAGATTGTTGCTTTGGAAGTGAAACTACATCATCTGAAATAACTACAAATCTTGATGGGGAGGGCTCAGAAGCTAGAAACTATGGTATATTCTTTGGAGATGAAAATCAACAATTTGATCTTGTAGTAAATTCAATGCACAATGCTCCCAACTCAACTTCAGATATAATTTCTAAGGGAGCATTAACAGATTCATCTAAATGTATTTACCATGGACTTGTCAAAATCAAAAGGAACGCACCAGGTTCCAATGGATATCAAAAAGAAGATACAATACTATTAAGTTCAGATGCAATAGCAGACGCAATACCCGATCTAGAAATATATAACAGTGATGTTAAATGTTCCCACGGAGCAACCATAGGAAAACTAGATGATGAAAAACTATTCTACTTAAGAACCAGAGGATTCAACAAAAATGCCGCTACAAAAATCTATATAAAGGGATTTTTTAATCAACTAATTAAGGGAATGGAATTAAATAAGCTAAAAGAACAAATGGATACCTTAATGGATGATAAAATGAAGAATATAGAAATAGAAGATGAAAAAAACAATAAAATGGAAACAAATATAGACATAAAAAAAGATTTTCCAATTTTTAACAATCATGAAGACTTAGTCTATCTAGACAGCGCTGCAACTTCTCAAAAACCAAAACAGGTAATTCAAACTCTAACCAACTTCTACGAGTCTGAAAATGCAAATATTCAAAGGGGAATTTATGATCTAAGTGAACAGGCAACTAAAAAATATAACGAAGCAAGAGATACAATCGCTAATTTCATAAATGCAGATCCAAAAGAAATAATCTTCACAAGAAACACAACAGAATCAATTAACTTCCTTGCTAATACCATAAAAGAAATCCTACCAGAAGGCAAAGATGAAATCCTATTAACTGAGATGGAACATCATTCGAATTTAGTTCCATGGCAGCAATTTGCAAAGAAAAATAACATGAAACTTAAATTCATACCAATAACAGAAAACTACGAACTTGACTACAACAAGGCAAAAGAACTAATAACAGAAAAAACAGCCCTACTTGCCATAACACAAGCATCAAATGTATTTGGAACAATTAATGATATAAAACAATTGGTCAATCTAGCAAAAGAACACCAAGCTTTAACAATTATCGATGCTGCTCAATCAGCCCCTCATTTAAAAATAGATGTAAAAGATTTAGATTGTGACTTCCTGGCTTTCTCAAGTCATAAAGCCTATGGGCCTTTAGGACTAGGAATCCTATATGGAAAGCAAGAATTACTTGAAAATCTTCCCCCGTTTCTTTTCGGAGGAGGAATGATCCAAACAGTAACCTACCAAGACACAACATTCGCAGAACTACCAGAAAAATTTGAAGCTGGAACTCCAAATATCGGTCCTACAATTGCATTTGCTGAAGCAATTAATTACATAGAAAAAATTGGCCTCAATAATATTCAGGACTATGAAGAAGAACTAACAAATTATGCTTTAGAAAAACTCAACCAGTTAGATAATATAACAATTTATCATCCAAAAAATAAACCTAGTGCACCTGTTATCTCTTTCAACTTACAGAAGATCCACCCTCATGATGTAGCATCTATTTTAAATGACCAGAATATTGCAATCAGGGCAGGACATCATTGTTGCATGCCTTTAATGAAAAAACTTGGAATTTCTGGAACTTGCAGAGCTAGTTTTTCAATTTACAACACAAAAGAAGATGTAGATAAGCTAGTTGAAGGATTAAAAAAAGTACAGGAGGTTTTCAAATAAACCCATTCAAAATGTCATTAAATCTCTACACCGAAATTATATTAGATTTATACAAAAATCCAATGAATAAGGGAATCTTAGAAAATCCTACTAATGAACATTTTGTAAACAATCCCTTATGTGGAGATGAGATTACTATCCAACTCATAATTAGAGATAATAAGATAGAAGATGTAAAGTTTGATGGAGTTGGGTGTGCGATATCAATGGCCAGTGCATCACTATTGACTGAAAAACTAAAAGGCATGAGTATGGAAAACATTAAAAACCTAAATAAGGATGATATTTTAGAAATGTTACACATACCCATATCTACAATGAGATTAAAATGCGCCCTTTTGTGTCTTGAAGCAGTAAGGGGAGCTTTGGAGGAAAAATAAAAATAAAATGCTTGAAATCAAAGATCTACACGTTGAAATAGAAGGAAAAGAAATACTTAAGGGAGTAAATTTAAAGTTAGAAACTGGAAAGATACATGCTCTAATGGGTCCTAACGGATCTGGAAAATCAACATTAGCTAATGTAATAATGGGACATCCAAAATATGAAATAACTAAAGGAGAAATTATATTTAATGGGGAAATTATAAATGACATGAGCCCAGATGCAAGAGCAAAACTTGGATTATTCCTCTCGTTCCAATACCCAAATGAGATCGATGGAGTAAGTATTTCAACTTTCTTAAGACAAGCATTAAATGCAAAAAGAGAAGAACCAATTTCAGTCCTTGATTTTCACAATCTCCTCAAAGAAAAAATGAGTTTATTAAAGATGGATGAAAGTTTCGCAGAACGTTACCTTAACCAGGGTTTTTCAGGGGGAGAAAAGAAGAAATCTGAAATACTCCAGTTAGCTGTCTTAAATCCCAAAGCTGCTATACTCGATGAGACGGACAGCGGGCTTGACGTAGACGCCATAAGGGCAGTCTCAGATGGAATTAACACTATGATAAAAGAGGACAAGGACAAATTAATACTAATAATAACCCATTATAAAAGAATCTTAGAACATATTAAACCAAACAAATTATCTATTCTAATAGATGGTAAGATAGCTCTTGAAGGCGGACCAGAACTTGTGGATCAATTAGAAGAAAAAGGTTATGGGTGGATTGAGGAAGAAGAGGTTGAATTGAAGGCTGAAGTGAAATAATTAAATCTTATACTCTTGCACAACCTCGACAGTCTTCCACGTACCATCTTTCTTCCCTTTACTTCGTTCTCTAGCATACTTCAAAAACTTATGCATACATTCTTTAGAACAACATTTATGTAACTTCTCTTGACATTCAATACATTGAACAACAAGAGCATCACATTCAAAATACTTACAGTTTCTCTGTAGGTCAGAAATCTTATTACAACTAACACATTCACTTATTGCTTCATTATTTTGATTTATATTTGTCATCAATCTTTTATCAAAAACAAAACATTTCCCTTCCCAAGCAGTATTAGGAAGTTGCTGACAAAAATTAATTATTCCCCCCTCTAATTGATAAACATTTTCAAATCCTTGATCTTCCATATAAGCACTTGCCTTCTCACATCTAATCCCCCCAGTACAATACATAACAATCTTCTTTTTCTTCACATCATTTCCATTTTCTTTCTTAAACTTCTTAACAAATTCTGGAAACTGTCTAAATGTTTTAATATCTGGATTTAAAGCATTCTTAAATCTTCCAAGTTTATACTCATAATCATTTCTTGCATCTAAAATTATAATCTCATCATTATTATCATACAACTTCAAAAATTCCTTAGGACTTACATACTTACCTTTCTTAGTCATATCAACATCCTTATGCAAACTGACAATCTCTTCCCTAACTTTAACAATCATTTTTTTGAATGGATGGCTAGTTCCTAGTTCTTCTTTAAAAATAACATCAGAAAATCCAGGAAAATTGCCTAGAAACTCTTTATATTTCTCAACTTGTTCTTTATTTCCAGAAATACTCCCATTAACCCCTTCTCTTGCTACCAAAACCTTTCCCAAAACTCCAAGTTCCCCACAAAATCTTTTATGCTTTCTTACAAACCATCCAGGATCTTTTATTTCTTGAAATTTGTAAAATAAAAATATATGAATTTTATCTCCCATAGAATTTTTTGGTTGAGAGAGTTTAAAAAATTAACTAAAACCAGAAATTAGCATTATTGCCATAATAACCATTAATAAATTTTCTAATAAGGTTACTTTTGTTAAAGGCACTTTAATTTTTGTTCCCAAACAAGCACATTGGACTTTATTTTTCGAAAGCATATTTTTACCAACCCCTACTGCGCCAATCCCTAACACAAAAACAGTTACCCACGCAGCAAAGGGAATAAAAGTCTCTGTTAGATACAAAATACCCAATCCAAATTCAATAGCAGGATAAATCCAACCATAAAACTTAACATTTTTTGCAATTAAATCATATTGAGAAAATGCAGTAACAAACCCCTTCCAATCTGGCATCTTCATTAAAGAAAATATTATAAAAAATATTCCCATGTACAATAACATGAAATCAAGATATATTGCAGAAATAAATCCAACAATTAATACAATTCCCAAAAACCATGGAAATAAATTACCAAAGGCCTGAGATCTATACCAAGGTTCACTCTTATCGCCCTTCCCCTTCCCCCATTCAAACTTATCTTTACAACTCTGATTACAAAAATAATATTTTTCCCCATTTTTTGTTGTAATTAACCCTCTCTTTTTAGCAACAACAGGATCAACATCCATTCCACATATGGGATCTTTCATAACTGCCATATTTATTAAACATAAATCAAATATAAAAATCTATCCATAATCTTTTTATATCCTAAAACCATTTATTTATTATAAAAATGGTGAAACAAAAGAAAGCACAAGCATTTGTTTGGATTGTCGTAATAATAGTTGTTTTAGCTGGAGCGTTCTTTTTTATTAATCAACAAGCTAAGGAACCAGTTCCAACTGAAACTACCCCTACAACAACTGAAACAACTCCCCCCTCCCTACCAGAAGAAACAGAATCAATTACTCCAGAACCAATCCAACAAACAAAAGAATTTACAATAGAAGAATCAAGCTTTAAACTTGATCCAAATACTATAACTGTAAACCAAGGAGATTTAGTCAAAATAACTGTTATTAATAAAGGGGGCAGTCATAATTTATTTATTGAAGGATATAATCAAAGAGTTGATATTACTGGTACTGGAACTACTCAAGTCATGGAATTTACTGCAGATACAAAAGGAACATTTAGCATGTGGTGTGAATTTAGTGGTCATAAGGGCCTTGGAATGGAAGGTAAATTTATAGTAGAATAATTTTAAAATGAAACTCAAAGAATACGCTCCAATAATCCTAAGATTAGGAATAAGTCTTGTCTTTATCTGGTTTGGACTAACCAATATTTTTAATCCAAATTATCTTTTAGGATATCTCCCACAATATGCTTTAACTTTTGGGATTCCAGGAACAACGATCATGATCATCAATGGAATATTTGAAGTAATTCTTGGAGGACTTCTTTTGATAGGCCTTTTCACAAGAATTTCATCTTTTATTTTAACAATACATATTTTTGGAATAGCTTTAAGCTTAGGATACAATGATGTAGCAATTAGGGATTTAGGTTTAGCAATAGCAACTTTGGTAGTTTTTCTTAATGGTCCGGACAAGCTCTGCTTAGACAAAAAACTAAGGAAATAGTAAGCAAGGTTAAGAAAAGGGATAGTTATTCAGTTTGAATTTGTGGTCGAGTTTGAATTAGTTGTTGTTTGGATTTTCTTTTTCCGATTATCCAGCCGATTAGGGCTCCGATAATAAAAAATAATATTATATTCAAAAAATGTCCATATAAAAGGATAAACCAACCAGTACCTTCAGACATATAGCTACCCCCCAATAATAAATTAATCAAGTGACATAAGGGGCATACTAAAAACTCAAAAACAGCTCCTACTGATGAAAAAGCATATACATATCTATCAGGTATGCTAAATGGTACAGCCCAAAATAAGAGACCAATAATGCTCCCCCATATTCCCCCTTTTATCCAATATGACCAGTTTTTTATTATTAAAAGAGCAATAAGGCTTCCTATAACAAATCCAATTATTAAAATTAAAATCAGAATATACCAAGCTCCACTCAACCACCCTTTATCGAGCAAAGACTCCTTATACATAAAAAATAATATAACAAAAGTTATAATAGAACCAATCAATCCACCTTTCAACCAAGCTTTCATTTTCTTTATATAGAATTAATATTATTTAAATCCATGTGATTCACAAAATTCATATGAATTAATCCTTCCTAAAGATCTAACTCTTTGTCCCCAAATACCAAAAAAACCAGCCAATTAACCCCATAACTATCAAAATAATAACAATCTGCCCAAAACCACTAAGCCCCCCACTAACGGCTCCACCAGTAATTGGAACATTTCCTTGCCCACCTTGAGTCCCATGATATAAAAACAATATTTTATCTAACATTCTTCTTTTTCCTCTGCCTTCTTATTTTTTTTGGCTCTTTTATCAAGATATCAGTTTTTAAAATATTTAATTTATCCGTATTAACTAAATCCTCTAAATCTTTTGCCTTCTTTTTAAGCATCTTTTTTAATTTATATATTTTTCTTATTTTAAGACTAGTTAAAATAATAATTACAGCAATCAGAAAGGCCAAAATCTGATAGCGAAGTTGAAGCGTTCCAGCATAAGCAAAAACAAAAGCAAATGGTATTACTCCAATTACAGTAGCAAGAGCATAAGTTCTAAATTTAATATGACTAAATAGTCCTAAAAGATAACTTAATATATCAACTGGAATAGACATCCTAAAGAAAACAATACTCCAAAAAATATTTTCTTCCGGAATCATTTTTTCAAATTTTTCAATATTTTTCAAAGAAATAAATTTCTTAACTAATGGAACTCCATATTTTCTCGATAATACAAACGCAATCAATGCTCCTAAAGTCCAGCCAATAACGTTTAAAATACCAGTTATAGCCCACCCCCAAATATTAGAAGCAATAGGCATAATAGGCACAGCGTTAACTGGGGCAATAACAGTGGCAATAATCAAAATAATGATATAAATCACCATACTAATTAATCCAGTCCCAATTAACCCCCTCACATACTCTAGATTAGTCTGAACAAAATAAGAAGTCACAATAAAAAACATTAGAATAATAAAAATTCCAATCGCAGCATTAAATTTATCTTTGTTCATTTTCCGAAATCTCCTATGGTGATGAGGAATTGAAAATTTTTAATTTTCATATTTCATTCCTTAATCTAGCTGAACAGCATGTTTAATAATTTCAGTATTGCAAGCATTATTTTTCTTACAAAAACCCTCACATTCTCCAGCTAGCTTATCAGTATTATAATGCATTTTACATTCTTCACACTGATAAAATTCCTTCTTATTATGAGTTATTTTCTTAACCATTTTATAATCTCAACTAATTTTTTATAGTATCAAAAGTATATAAATTATAGGTAATAACATTTAAAAACACTTTATATTTACTAAAACTAAGCGTGGGTAGTTCAGTGGTAGAATCTTTGCCTTCCAAGCAAATGACCCGGGTTCGAATCCCGGCCCGCGCATTTAACTCAAAAAATGACTTTAAAAGAAAAAACGGCAAACTGGTATAACAAAAATTACAAATTGCTATTAATAATCCCGGCAATACTATTAATTTTAGCTTTAGCAAATTTAGGATATTCTTACTATAATACTGGAGACTTCATAGAAAAAGACATAACACTTACTGGAGGAACTTCAATCACAATCTTTTCAGACCAAGAAATCAATATTGACCAACTTTCAGAATTCTTAGACAGCAAAATAACAGAATTTATAATCAGAGAATTATCAGACTTTAGGTCTGGAAAACAAAAAGCAGTTGTTGTAGAAACAGTTTTAGAACCAAAAGAAATAAGACCAATCCTGGAAGAATTCCTAGGTCACGAATTAACATCTGAAAACTCGTCTATAGAATCAACAGGCTCCTCTTTAGGACAATCATTCTACAAACAATTAAGACTAGCGATCATAATCTCATTTATTTTTATGGCAATAATTGTTTTCTTTATCTTTAGAAGTTTTGTTCCAAGCATTGCAGTAGTTATTTCAGCTTTTGCAGATATTATGATGACCCTGGCTTTCATAAATATCATAGGAATGAAAATTTCAGCTGCCGGCATTACTGGAATTTTAATGCTTATTGGTTATTCAGTTGACTCAGACATTATGCTTACAACAAGATTATTAAAAAGACACGGAGACACAAATCAAAATCTCAAAGAAGCTTTCAAAACAGGAATAACCATGACACTAACTTCCATCCTTGCAATTACAGTTGCCTTGGTAATCATACAATCTATCTCAAATGTTTTAGCGCAAATATTTACAATCTTAATCATAGGGTTAAGCTTTGACTTACTTAACACTTGGATAACAAATGTTTCAATATTAAAATGGTATTTGGAGGGTAAGGGAAGATGAACTGGAAAATTTGGTTATTAATATTTTGCATTTTAGGATCTTTACTAGCTATCTTTCCTACAAGTTTTTCAAAGGGAGTAATAATAAGCTCAATTGAACAAGATTCAACAGCTTATAATCAAGGATTAAGACAAGGAATGATAATTACAGCTATTGACCAACAGGCTATAAACAATTTTGAAGATTACAAACAAGCTCTTTCAAAATTTCCAACCTTAGAAAAAGAAAAACTAACTATTCTTACTAAAGATGGAGAATTTATACTTTTTACAGACAAAGCGCCAGAACTTACGGTCAAGAACATTGAAATTACTAGAATTAAAACAGGATTAGATTTATCTGGAGGGGCAAGAGCTTTAGTAAAGGCAGAAGATAAAAAACTAACAGTTTCAGAACTTAATGATCTTATTGCTATCACAAATGAAAGGTTAAATGTTTATGGATTAAATGACGTTAGCATAAAACCAGTTAGAGATTTATCTGGAGATAATTTTATGTTAGTTGAAATAGCTGGCTCAACACCAAAAGAACTTGAAGATCTAATAGCAAAACAGGGGAAATTCGAAGCTAAAATTGGGAATGAAACAGTTTTCATAGGGGGAGATAAAGATATTACTTATGTTGCGCGTACGGGGGACCAATCAGGAATATTTTCTTGTAATGAGGCACAAGGAGGATATATCTGCCAATTCAGATTTGCCATATCTCTAAGTGAAGCAGCTGCAAAGAATCATGCAGACATAACCTGCCAATTAGGAACTAATTCAAGCAATCCCCAATACTTAGACAAAACTCTTGATCTTTACCTGGATGAAAATTTAGTTAGTTCTTTATTTATTGGAAGAGACCTTAAATGTTCTGAAACAACTCAAATTCAAATTTCTGGTTCAGGAGTAGGAGCAACAAGAGATGAAGCTTACGATCAAGCCATCATTGAAATGAAACAATTACAGACAGTTTTAATTTCGGGAAGCCTACCATTCAAATTAAAAATAGAAAAATTAGATATGATAAGTCCATTATTAGGTAAGGAATTTATCAATACAATTCTTCTTGCAGGAATTGCAGCAATTTTAGCTGTTGGCCTTTTTGTCTTTATAAGATATAGAAAAATAAAACTATCTTTAGCCGTATTACTTACAAGTTTATCAGAAGTCCTTATCATACTGGGAATTTCAGCTCTTTTCAGTAGAAGCCTTGACTTACCAGCAATTGCAGGAATTATTGCAGCAATAGGAACTGGAGTTGACTCCCAAATAATTATATTAGATGAATCTAGAATGACAAACGTCTCATTAAGGGAAAGAATTAAACGAGCTCTAACTATTATTTTAGGAACTTATGTAACAACCCTTTTCGCTCTATTACCTTTAATGTGGGCGGGAGCAGGATTACTAAAAGGATTCGCAATAACTACTATAATTGGAATTTCAGCAGGCGTATTCATAACTAGGCCAGCATTTGCAGAAATTGTTAAGAAGATTATGAAGGAATAACCATGCTGCCAAAATATCACATAATAATAGGGGCAATAACAACCTTAATCATATCTTCAATTTTTACAATAACCCCCCTGCAGGCCTTAATAATCTTCCTTTCATCATTCCTCATAGATGTTGATCACTATTTTCTCTATATTTTCAAAACAAAAGACCTATCTTTAAAAAAATCAATAAAATATTTTTTTAAAAGAAGAGAAGAATGGTTATCTCTACCTTTGTCAGAAAGAAAAAAAAGAAAACTTGCAATTTTCATTTTCCATGGGGTTGAATTTTGGGGTTTATTGGCAATATTAGCTATCTACTTCCCAATTATCTGGTTTGTCCTCATAGGAATTTTAATTCACATGATTTTAGATTATATAGATATCTTATACAAGAAAGACCCATTATATTGTAAGTTCTCACAACTTATTGTTTATTTTAAAAATAAAGGTAAAGAAGATTTTTAATTATCTTCTTTCTCATAAAAATTTCTTGAACTTGCTATCTTCTCCCCCAATCCATCTATCATCTTTATCCCTAATTCCTTACATAATTTTCCTTCGGGAACTTCATCATCAAATCTATCTCCCCCATTAGCAAAGATATCTGGACCAATTGCTTTAATGGACTCACAAACACTTCTATCCCCATCAATACTAATGAAAACTTCATCAACATATTTGATAGTTTCCAAAACTTTCTTCCTATCCTCTTGATTCATGAAAGGTTCTTTTCCCCTCTTCATAAAAATTTGTTTATCGTTATTCAAAATAACAACTAATTTATTTCCTAATCCTTTAGCTTTTTCAAATAATTCAACATGTCCAATATGCAAAGGATCGAAGTATCCTGAAACAACAACCACTTTTTCTTTTGTATCTCCAATCTCATCAATCCTAACTTTTCTATTCTCTCTTGCAGAAACTCTCAATGCTTCCATAACTTTAGCTTGATTTAACATGCCCTCAAAATCACTTTCTCTATCCTCTAAAATATCTAAACAAAATTCATCAAAAGTTTTAGCATATTGATTTATCTTATTGACATTAACTTTTTCTACTTCATCAAATCCAAACTCATAATCAATATTTGGTTGAATATCATCTCCAATAGAGTAGGCCCTATTTACTTTAATTAAACCTGCACTTCCCAATACACTATAATTATTTTGATAAAAACTATCAAAACTAAAATCAAAACTAGCCATTTTACCATCAGAAAACTCAATCATAGAACTTCCAAAAACATCAACACCAGTTTTCTCATCAACATTTAAATTACAAATCACACTAATTGGTTCTTCTTTAAACAAAAACCTAGACATAAAAACAGGATAACATCCCATGTCATTTAAAACCCCACCACCCAAATTCTTATCATACCTAATGTTCTCTTTATCTAAAAGAGGAGAACTAAAACTACTTTTAAAACCAAATATCTTTCCAACTTTCTTATCTTTAATCATTTCAAGAACTTTCAAATGCTGCAAATGATTTTTAACCATAAAATTTTCAGAAAGCTTAACATTTTTATTCTTACAAACTTCAATTATTTCCTTAACAGAATCAAAACTTTCAGCCAAGGATTTCTCACATAAAATATGTTTACCAGCTTGCGCAGCTTTTACTGTCCATTCTTTATGTAACCCAACTGGCAGGGGAATATAAACAGCATCAATATCTTCTCTTTGTAGCAATCCTTCATAACTATCATAACTTTCAATATTAAATTCTTCTGTCCATTTCTTAGCCTTTTCAATATCCCTACTAGCTAGACAAACTATCTCTCCATACCCACATTTACTAACAGCATCAACAATTCTTTTCCTAAAAAAACTTGAACATCCCAAAACGCCTATCCTAATCTTCCTTCCTTCCATGTCTAACCATACTTCTCCGACCTTGTCAATAAAGAAATAGATTTCATCAAATCTTCAATCATATCAGGAATACTATTATTAATCTTAAACCCTGCCTCATGCATTCTACTATAATCGCAAGCATAGTCTCTAACATCCTCATCCTTGTAAGTCTCTGCATAACTAACATGGCATCCAGTTTTCTCCTTAATATGCTCTGCTAACTGCCTTTTAGTCCAGTTATTATCCTCAGTTCCAACATTATACACCTGATATTTCAAATTATCAATATTTTCTAAAGCATAAATCAAACTATCAGCAAAATCTCTTATATCAATAAAGGTCCTCATATTATTTCCCTCAAAAATAGACAAAAATCTATTTGTCATAGCTTCATGTGTCATATAGTTTGGTAATAAATTCAATCTCATATTAGGAGAAACCCCTGCACATGTAGCAAATCTCAAAGCAACACTATTCGGTGTAGCCAATATAAATTCCTCTCCCTTTAATTTGGTCACTCCATAAAGTGATTGAGGATTAACTGGAGTTTCTTCATTACACAACTCATCCTTAACTATACCATAAACAGAACCAGTACTTGCAGCAACAATCTTTGTATCTCCTTTATGCCTGGCAACATATTCCCATCCATCTTCATTAACTGCCTTAGCCAAACTAGGGTGCTTATTGCATGCTGGCAAACCAACAATTCCGGATAAAATTATTACTCCATCATAGGTATCTTCATGGATTTTTTTAACTTCCTCTTCTTTAGAAATATCAGCTTTCTTAAAACTGAAGTTTTTATTATTAACATATTGCAATAGAGAATCTCCTCCTTTAAACAAATTATCAACCACAACAACTTCATAATCTTTATCAAGTAATTTTTTAACTAATACACTTCCTATAAATCCTGCTCCTCCCCAAATTAAAATTTTTCCCATTTTCTCTATGAAACTCCTTGATGTTCAATTTCTATTCTATACACATCATCTTCATAACCAGTACCCTCTCTTGACTCAGTAACAATATCAATCATAACAGCTTTTTCTATTGTTCTAAATCTATGAATAATATTTGGTGGAATAACAATCATCTCACCAGCATTTAAAATGATTTTCCTAACTTCACCAGGATTTTCAGCTCGAGCCAACCAAACTTCATGTTTACCAGATAAAATATAAGAATGTTGAGTTGATAGTTTATGGTAATGATTTCCCCCAATAGAACCTTCCTCATTAGTTATTAAACCAACATGTCCAACGGGCTTGTTCAACAAATCAGTTATTGACTTCGTATTATCAGTATAAGCGGGATTAATTTTTATAATCTTAACTCCAAATAAATCTTCTTCCTCAAAATTACCAATTTCTTCATTCATTATAACAGGTTTGGGAATGGGATTTATAAACTTTCCGCCTCTTTTCATAAATTCTTGATTGATAGGATTTTTAATTATCTCCTTAGCAAAATTCCACGGAAAAATAACCCCATAATCTGCATCATCATCTAAAAGTTTCTCCTCCTCAATAATTGGAATATGCATTCCAGGAGTATAATGTCCTGGTTTTATCTTGGACTTTTCAGTCATGTAGTCAATTAAATCTTCATTAATTTTACAATAATTCAAAATTGTATTTCCTTTTGCAGGGGCACCAATCCCAATTATTTTCTTCCCCTGTTTTTTCAGATCTCTTAACATTTCCAAAAAATCTTCTTTATGTTTCTTAACCCTTACAGCAAATTCATCCAAAACCTCTTTCGTATAAACCCCTTTCTCATTTTCTAATCCAATTAATTCACTAACTCTATCAGAAACTTCTCTACTTCCTTTCTTTCCAACAAAAACTCTTATAGAACTTCCATGAATCTCATAGTTCTCAACATCAAAAACTTCCATATCATGTTTTTCAAAAAACTTAACTAAAGGTTTAACAGATAAATACTCCAAATGATCCAAATAAATTGTATCATATTCCATGTTCTCAATTAAATCAACTAAATAAGGAACTTCAATAACAAATATTCCTTCATCATCTAGCAAAACCCTTAAACTTTCTATTAACCCTTTTTTGTCATCAATATGAGCAAAAACATTTGTCCCACAAATAACCTTTGCTTTTCCCCTTTCTCTGACAATTCTCTCAGCAATCATTGGACTAATTAAGGTATTCCAAGTTTCAATCCCTCTTTCATTAGCTATCTTTGCAATTTTCGGGGCAGTATCTATTCCAAGAATTCTAAGTCCATTGTTCTTAAAGCCTTCTAATAAAACTCCCACATTACTCCCAATATCTACAGCAAAATCATTTGAACCTAGATTAAATTTCTTACAAATACTATCTGCCATATCAAAAAAATGCTTTTTCCCAGTTTCAGTGATTGAAGATTCATAACTATACTTCTCATCATATAAAATATCAGGATTAACAGCATAAGTTAACTGAGTCAACCCGCAATCTTGACATTGGGCAACTTTCAAAGGAAAAAATGTTTCAGGATTTCCTAGCTCATTCTCATTTAAAATACCATCTGCAGGAGGCATGAATCCCAAATCTAAAAAAATATACAGCTCCCTAGAGTCACACATTCTGCAATTATTTAATTTTCTTCCATAATTCATCTTCTTTCACACCAGTTATTATTATTCTTGATAAAAATTACTTAAATAGTTTATGAAAGAGAAACATATATGTTAAGTATAATTTAAATCTCCATATAAATACTTATAAACAATCTGCCATCATTATATAAAAATGAATAAAGATAAAAGGTTGAGAATAGCAATTTTCGAACCATCTAGAATATTCCCTCCAGGAGGAAAGAATATGGAAGGCATAGCTGCTCATTTGGCTAAAAAACACGATGTAACTGTTTTTACTCAAAAGCTGATTGAAGGGGGGGCAACTTTCAGCACTTCAAAAGTAAAATTCATTAAACCCTCAAATAGATTTCTTGCACCATTTGCTTTTTTAAGAAAAAATATAAACGAAGAGAATTTTGATTTAGTAGTTTCAGGTTGTTATCCAGCTACTTTAGCAAGTTTAAACAATTACAACAATATTCCATCAATCTATATCTCTCATGCTCCTCCAAGATTCTTTTATGATCTTAAAGAACACAATCTAAAAAATTCCAATCTAAAAGGAAAAATAATGATACATACAAAAAATATTCTATTCAAAAAACTAGATTATTTAGCAATACAAAAAATAACTAAAATACTTGGGGTGAGTTCTGAAATCCAAAGGAGAATCAAAAAATATTATAATAGGGAGTCAATAATCTTTCCAGCCGGCGTCAATCCTGAAAAATATAAAAAAGGCAATTACAATAACTATATTCTATCAGTTTGCAGGTTAGTCAGTGCAAAAAGGCCAGAAATCATAGTAAGGAGCATGGAACATGTTAAAAACAAAAAAATAAAATTAATCATGGCTGGTTCTGGAAACTTAGAATCAGAGATAAAAGAACTAGCTAAAAGTTATCCTAACATTGAGGTTAAAGGTTTTGTTTCAGATGAAGAATTAAAAGCACTCTATGCCAATTGTTTGGCAACTATCTATATTCCAATAAATGAAGATCTCGGTTATGCTCCACAGGAGGCAGGAGTTTCAGGAAAAGCAACAATAGGAGCAAATGAAGGGGGACTTCAGGAAACCGTAGTTCATGAACATACTGGATTTCTATTAGATGATGTAACTCCAGAAAACATAGCAGAAAAAATAGATTTTTTCGCAGACAATCCAAAAATAGCAGAAAAGATGGGCAAACAAGCAAGCGAACATATAGAAAAGTTCCATGTAGAAAACACTTTCAAGATTTTAGATGATGCTATTGAAGAAGTGATAGGGAATAGTAAAAACTAAATAGAAAATTATAAAAAAGGCAGATTATTATACTATGCATGGAAACAATAACAATTTCTAAGGTTAAGTTTGAACAAATGAGGCAAGAAATTGAAATACTTAGAAATTCTAGAATATATCAGAGATTACTTGAATTTGAAGAGAACATTAAACAAGAAAAATTCACAAGAAAAGATTTAGGATTCTAGAAATTTTTTCTCTGATTTTACTAATAGTGCCTTTCTGTTTCTTTTCAGAAGTTTTCATTTCATATTCAAAAACATATATTTCATCAGTTTGAATGTTGTGTTTATAATAAAGACGAATTGGAGGTCGTTTTGATTTCATTTCATAGATTTTTAAACGAGTATCTAACAAGTCTCCTGCATTAGGACCTTTTTCCTCAATTTTATCAAGCATATTAGATAAAATATCTCTAACCTGTTTATTTTTCTCCGCTTTTTTTAGTTGTTTTAAGATTACATTATCAAAAACAATTTCATACTTTTTCATAAATCAATAAATCATCTTATCATTATAAACTTATTTGGACCTTGTATTAACCATCATTAATCATCTTATCATACAACTCTAAATGCATATCTGCAACAGAATCCCAGCTATATGTTTTTATTTTTTTAACATTTTCTTCTAATCTTTTTCTTAGTTCAGCATCTTCTATTAATATACTTAAACCCTCTTCAAAATTATCTGTCAAAAAAGCATCATATCTATGTTTAAATAATAAAGAGGGTCTATCATTATGAGCAAGTATTGGTTTTCCTGCATGAATATATTCAAAAAATTTAAAATTAGAATCCATATTACTCCGATTTATTAATATATCTGACTGTTTTAGTATAGATAATATTTCTGAAGAGGGAACTTTCCCCATGAAATGAACATTTTTACCTCCAAGAGGGATTAGTTTTTTATTGATTTCACCAAATAAAAACAAATCACATTTTAATCTACTTACGGAAACAATTATTTTATCAAGTGCTTTATACTTTGAAAATTGATCCCCAATATAAACTACCTTCAAATTATCATTATCGGTTTTTAAAGAATCTAAATTTATTTCAGTTTCTTTTACATTTTCATCAATACCATGTGCCACATAAAAAACTTTTTTATTCATATCTTTTGCTTTTTTTTCGTTATATTTACTAACAGTTATTATGTAATCAGAATTTTTTATTGTAGATTTTTCTAAAAAACTTATTAAAAATTTTGGATAGTTTGTCATACTGTCTTCATAAAAATCATCCCAATGATGAACTAATGGCACATTTATCAAACCTATTCTTTTTAAAATAGTTGGAATAAACCCTCCAGGAACCCATGATGATAAAATTATATCTGGTTTGAATTTCATATAAGAAAAATAAAAACCTAACCAATCCTGTTTTCTTAATTTTAAGACTTCATTACCCTTTTTTTCATACAAATGCAACAATAATATATCCCCTCTAGGATTTTTTTTAGGGTCATAATCTTCATTATTAGATATAAATAAAATTTTCATTTTAATACGCTACAAAAAATATAAAAGTAGGCATTTATATATTTTTAGATACTGTTCGTAAATCCTCAATATTTTTATACTATCTTCTTTTAAGGATTTTAACTAAAATTAGCATTAACTAAAAAATAAAATAATAATGGAAGAAAAGAAATTTGATAACATTTTAGAATTGATATTTAAAACCTCTATTTTTGTCTTTATAGGTGTCTTAATATCTAAAATTTTTTCTTATTCTTATAAAATAATAATCGCAAGATACTTCGGAGCAGATATTTATGGATTATATTCTTTATCCATAGTAATTATTGGGCTATTAGCCTCTGTCTCTAGTTTTGGACTTGGGGAAGGAGCCTTAAGATATATTTCTCTATACAGGGGAAAAAAGGAACAAGAAAAAATAAAATATGTCTTTAGAACATCATTAATAATTTTGTTATTTTCTACTATAATAACCTCTTTAATTGTTTTTTTCTCTGCAGATTTCATAGCTATTTCAATATTTAAAAATCCAGACCTATCAATTTTTTTGAAGATATTTAGTTTTATGATCCCTTTTTGGATGCTTGCAGGATTTTTTTTAGATGTCATGGTTGCCTTTGAAAAAATAAAACAACAAATAGTAATAGAGAAAATACTCCAAAGTGCAGGAAAATTGATTTTCCTTTTGTTTTTTCTTTTTTTAGGATTTAAAACAAATGCAGTAATTTTTTCTTATTTCATAGGAATTTTTTTGTTTTTCTTAGGAACATTTTTATATTGCAAATATAAACTTTCAGAAGTCTTTCTTAAACCTAATTTGAATAAGTCAGAAAAAAATAAGATTCTAAAAAATTTAATCTCTTATTCAGTTCCAGTTATGTTTTTTGCTTTAATTGCAAATATATTCTACTGGACAGATTCAATAGCATTAGGATATTTTAAAACCACTTATGAAGTTGGAATTTATAATGCTGCAATACCTTTAGCTATGTTATTGGGGTGGGCTCCAGAATTATTTATTAGATTGTTATTTCCAATTATAACTAAGGAATATGCCAGAAAAAATATAGATCTAATAAAAAGATTAAGTAAACAAATTGGCAAATGGATTTTTATAATAAACTTTCCGGTCTTTTTTCTAATGATGTTTTTTCCAGGAACCATAATAAATCTATTTTTTGGCTCAGATTATCTTTTAGCAATTACTTCCTTAAGATTACTTTTAATAGGTAATTTCTTTTTTTCTATATTTATAATTTCAGATAGGCTTTTGTTAATGGCAGGGAAATCAAAAATACTATTAATGGATTTAATAATTGCAGGCACTCTTAATATAATCTTAAATATTATTTTAATTCCAAAAGAAAATATTTTTGGTCTTGAAAATATTCATGGAATAAATGGGGCAGCTATAGCTACTACAATCTCTTTAATTGTTTTTAACCTTCTCTTAATGTTTCATGCAAAATATTATACATCTGCATCTCCTCTTGGGAAGAAATTTTTCAGAATCTTTTTAATATCTATAATTCCAATCTCTATTTTATTTATTTTAAAATCACTAATAGAAATAAGTCTTTTTTCAGTTATTGTAATCACAATATTCTTTTTTACAATTTATGTTCTTCTGTTATTTTTAATGAAAGGATTAGATAAAAATGATTTGTTAATTGTGGGCACTTTAAAAAATAAAATCGCAAGTAAACTCACAAAAGTTGAACATTCTTTCGATCACTCAAAATAGTTTTTAATCTCTTCACAAACCTTACTAACTTCCCCTTTACTTAATTCGGGAAACATTGGCAACGACAAAATTTTCTCAGAAAATTTCTCAGAATTTGGAAAATCTCCTTCTTTAAAACCAAGATAAGAAAAGGCTCCCTGAAGATGTATAGGAACTGGATAATGTATTAAGGTTCCAATATTTTTCTTCTTCAAATATTCCATTAACTCTTCTCTTTTTTCAGTTCTTATAACATATAAATGATAAATATTCCCAGGATCCTTTCCTGGAACAATAACTCCTCCAACATTTCCTAACAACTCATCATATAATCTCGCAATTTTTTCTCTTTTCTCGTTGAATTCATCAAGATGTTTCAACTTAACTCTCAATATGGCTGCCTGCAATTCATGCAATCTTGAATTTACTCCAAGAATATCTGCATGATACTTATCTTTTTGCCCATAATTTCTTAATAATTGCAGTTTGTCTTTCAGATGATTCCTATCTGTAACTATCATCCCCCCTTCCCCTAGGGATCCAAGATTTTTACTTGGGTAAAAACTAAAACAACCTAACTCTCCTATGGGAACTTTCTTACCCTTATACTCAGCACCATGAGCTTGACAGCAGTCCTCAACAACCCATAAACTTTTTTTATTAGCTATTTCCAAAATCTTATCCATATCACAAGTTTGTCCATATAAATGCACAGGCATAATAACTTTTGTCTTCTCATTTATCTTATCTTCAATCAAATCAACATCAATCAAATAATTATCATTAACATCTATAAAACAAGGTTCTGCTCCTGCATCTTTTATTGCCATTACAGTAGGAATTGCAGTATTTACAGGAACAATTACTTCATCTCCCTGACCAACATCTAAAGCAAGAAGGGCAAGCTTAAGAGCATCTGTCCCAGAATTAACACCAATACCATATTTATTTCCACAATAACTGGCAAATTCTTCTTCAAATTTTCTAACTTCTTCACCCAAAACAAAAAGAGAATTTCTAATAACCCTGTTAATAACCCCATCAATTTCATCTTTAAGAGATTCGTGTTGTTGTTTCAAATCTAAAAAATTTATTGTATCATTACTTTTCCCTTTTCCATCTTCACTATCATCCAACCTCCCTAAGATATATTCTTCATTATTTTCCCTATAAAAATTAAGTGTCCTTACCAATCCTTCTTCAAAACTAGTTTTAGGATACCATCCAAGATCATTATGTATTTTTGTAGCATCTAAATAAACATGGCCAGGCTCAATGTTTTTCTTATCTTCAGGATAAGGAATTTCCTTACACTTTCCACGCTCAGCAATTTTAACTATTCTTTTAGCTGCATCCCCTACAGAACAAATATTGTCCCCAATTTCCTGATACTTTCCATTTTTCCTCATAAAACTTCCAAGATTGTATACTTGTCCATTAGCTTTATCATTTATCATAGCAATTAACATTGCATCAACAACATCATCTACATAATTAAAATCTCTTAGTGATTCTCCTCCCCCCCATAACTCAATTTCTTCATCCTTTAATGCTCTATAAATAAAATATCCTAAAAATCCTTGTGTAGGATCATTTATTTTTTGTCTGGGGCCATAAGTATTACTTAACCTTAACGAAACAACGGGAAAATCAAGATTTTTCCCACACCATAAATGATGAAACTCTGCAGAATGGTTATGTATTCCCTGAGGATCTGCAACTTCTCTTATGATAAAATCTTCTTTCAGGGGGATATCCTCGGTTGTAGTCTTTCCATAAATGTCCCTTGTTGCACTAAACAATATCTTAAACTTTCTATCAGGATTTTTCTCTAAATACTTACTGCAACTTTCTAAAAAAGCAACATGAGCCAACAAATTTATTTTTAAATCATTCAAAGGGTGATTTTTACTATCTACATGACTAACACTTCCAGCTAAATTAAATATATAATCAACATTATCTAAATAACTAATAACTCTATCATCATCAATATTTAATCCGCCTTCCTCTAAAAAAGGAATTTCTACTTTATCATTATCTTTTATTTCCTCAACATTACTAACATTCCCCCCTCCCCCTTTCATCAAAGCATCAATAATAATTATTTTTTTTGGATTAAGTCTAACTAATCTATGGGCTAAATTACTTCCTATAAATCCCAAACCTCCAGTTATAATTATTGTCTTGCCTTCAAATTCTTTTTCATAATCCCTTTTTTCAAAATAATACATAAAAACTAACCATTTTATTTTTTTAAAAAGATTATTGGTATTGGATATATTGTTACTAAATTCTATTTTTCCAAATAAAACTCAATAGTTTTCCTCAAACCCTCTTCAAAACTAGTTTTAGGATACCAACCAGTTGGATATCTAAATTTCATATAATCTGCAACAAAATTTCTTTTATTTATATCATGACTGCCTTCAGGAAATTCAACATGTTCAATTTTAACATTCTTGCCAGTAAGCTCTTCAACAATTTTCTTAATATTTTCCACAACTTCATTAAATGTTTTGCCTTCCCCAGAACCAATTACAAAAACCTTACCATTTGTCTTCTCATTTTCAGCAGCTGAAACAAAAGCATCAACATAGTCCTGAACATAAGAATAATCTCTAATCCAATTACCTTCCCCATAAACTGTAAGAACTTCTCCTTGCAAAGCTCTTCCAATCATAAAATTAAGAACTCCACGATTAGGATTATCTATCCTCTGCTTTTCCCCAAAAACATTTGATAATCTTAGCACACAACTCTTAACCCCATAAAGATCATAATACATTTGAAAATATTTTTCCGCCATTAATTTATTAATATCATAAACAGAATTCTCATCAGCAACTGTAACGGTGCTGGTAAAAACAATCTTCACATTAGGATTATGAGTTCTACATACTTCTAAGATATTAATTAATCCCCCCAAATCATTTTTCAAATCATCTACAGGACTTTCCATTGATTTTTTCAAATCAGTTTGCCAAGCAAAATGATACAAGTAATCGGTTTCTAACAAGGCCCCACTCACATCCTTCTTACTTGTCAAATCTCCCTCAATAACTTCTAACTTATCTTCAAAATCTTTTATATTATCCCTACTTTCTCCAGGCCTTATAAATAAACTTACTTTATTTTTTTCAATAAGTCTTTTAGCAAGATTACTTCCTAAAAAACCACAACCTCCTGTTATGAGGATATTCTTTCCTTCCATTTTAATTATTCCTTATCCCTTTAAACAACTCTATAGTTTCCCTAATATTATCAATCAAATCATCTTTTCCTTCAAATCCAAGTCTTTTAGTCTTTTGATGTGAAACATGATATGGTTTTTGATTTAATAAAGGACTTTTTGTTATCTCAATTTTAACATCTGGAACAACAGTTTTTATTGCCTCTATTATTTCTCGCATTTCAAAATTATTAGTTACAACGTTATAAATTTCTCCCGCTTCTCCATTTTTCTCAAAAAACTGATAAGCCCTTATACAATCATCTAATCCAAGATAAGGTCTCTTGCTGTTTAATGCACTATCCCAAACTGTTAATGGCTTCCCCATCGCAGCTAAATAACAAAACTTATTTATTGCAGTATGAAACCTCATTCCAATACTTGTTCCAAAAATAGTGCCTTTTCTCAATATAATTGCTGGAAAACCAGTTTCCATGGCTATTTCCTGAATTAACCTTTCAGTTTTCCTTTTAGCTTCTGCATACGGACTTGCCGGCTTATACATTTCTTCACTTGATTCCTCATCAACAATCCCTTCAGCCTCCCCATAAACACTTGTTGTACTTGGATACAAAAACCTTTTAACTTTCGCATTAATCGCAGCATTCAAAACATTCCATGTTCCTTCATAAATGACTCTAAAAGTTTCTTCTTTATTACCAATTGTTGAAGGAGCATCAGTTACAGCAGCTAAGTGGATGACAAGATCAATATCTTTCATAGCTTTCCTTACAACATCAATATCATTAACATCTCCCTCAATAAATTCATATTTCTTATTCTCATTTTTAGGTAAATCAAACAACGAACAATACCTTTGAGTACTTAGATTATCTAAAACTCTAATTAACCTTACATCTTCTCTTTTAGCATATTCTCTTATAAGCTTTGAGCCAATATGGCCTAAACCTCCTGTAATTAAAACCTTCATAAAAAAAATGGTTATTTCCCGTTTAATAATATTCTGGTGTTTTACTATATACCAAATTATTTAATAAATAAGTCATTTGGTATATTCGGAAAAACTTGTTTTTACGTTATACTCTTCCCCAATAAAACTTAAATAACCTTCATTATTAAAATTACAATGAGATTAATAGTGACGGGGGGAGCCGGTTTTATAGGAAGTAATTTCATAAGATATTGGATCAATAGGTATCCTGAAGACGAAATTGTAAACCTCGATATCCTAACTTATGCTGGAAATCTAGATAATTTAAAAGACTTAGAAGAAAATCCGAACTACAGATTTGCTAAAGGGGATATATCTGACTTTGACTTTGTAGATAATTTAATCAAGGAATTTAGACCAGACTGCATTGTTAATTTTGCGGCAGAATCTCATAACAGCTGGGCCATTTTAAATCCAACAATATTCTTTAAAACAAATTTGTTAGGAACTCAAACTCTTTTAGAAGCTTGTAGAAAAAATAAAGTCCCAAGGTTTCATCATATTTCTACTTGCGAAGTTTATGGGGATCTCCCTCTCGACAGCGAGGAGAAATTTACTGAAGATTCTCCTTTAAGGGCTAACACTCCTTACAACGCATCAAAAGCTTGTGCAGATCTTGCTGTCTTAGCTTATTTCAAAACCTTTAAAACACCAGTAACAATTTCAAACTGTGGAAATAATTACGGCCCGTATCAATTCCCAGAGAAATTAATCCCCTTATTTGTCTCAAACTTACTTGACAATAAGAAAGTTCCATTATACAAACAAAGTCAGAATAAAAGAGAATGGATTCACGTATTAGATCATTGCAAAGCTATAGACTTAATTTTAAAAAAAGGAAAAATAGGAGAAACCTATAATGTTGGTACGGAAGTAGAAAAAAGTGTTGAAGAAATAACAGATATTATATTAAAAGCTTTAAACCAGCCAGAATCAATGAAAGAATATGTAGAAGATAGGCCAGGTCATGATAGAAGATACTTATTGGATTCTTCAAAGATAATGAATGAACTTGGCTGGAAACCTGAAATTCCATTTGAACAAGGGATGCAAGAAACAATCGAATGGTATGAAAACAACAGACAATGGTGGGAGCCCTTAAAAGAAAAAAAATTAATCCAAGAAGATAAATGGGGGAAAGATTAAAATGAAAGGAGTAATATTAGCCGGAGGAAAGGCGACCAGAATGTACCCATTAACTAAAGTTACTAACAAACACTTATTGCCAGTTTATGACAAACCAATGATTTACTACCCTTTACAAACTTTAATAGATGCTGGAATAAAAGAAATTCTAATCACTTCAAGTCCGGGAGAGTTGGGAAATTTTGCCAATTTGTTAGGATCTGGAAGGCAATTGGGGGTTAAACTAAGCTATGAGATACAAGACCAGCCAGGAGGAATTGCTCAAGCATTAGGATTAGCAGAAGATTTTGCATCAGGAGATGATATTTGCATGATATTAGGAGACAATATTATACAAGATAAAATAGACATTTCAAACTTTACAGAAGGGGCCAGAATATTTTTAAAAGCAGTCAACAATCCAAAAGATTATGGGGTAGCAGAGTTAGAAGGAGAAAAAGTTATTAATATTGAAGAAAAACCAGAAACACCCAAATCAAATTTAGCAGTAATCGGGATCTATGTCTATGACAATAACGTTTTTAATATAATTAAAACCTTAAAACCAAGTGCAAGAGGAGAGCTTGAAATAACTGATGTGAATAATGCCTATCTTAAGGAAGGAAAGATTGATGCCAGGGTTTTAAATGGCTTTTGGAAAGATGCTGGTAGTATTGATAGTTTATTTACAGCAAGCAAGCTAGTTAAGGATAATTCTGAAATTTAAAAATGGATCAGGAAAAATTACAATGTAAAATATGCAATCAGCTTTCTTTAATAAAATTCATAAGTTTTGGAAAAATGCCTGCTGCAAATGCATATGTGAAGGAAGCAGATCTAAAAAAACTAGAATACTCTTATAACATGGAAGTTGGTTTTTGTGAAAATTGTAAGATGGTTCAACTAATCAACATAGTACCATATGATAAATATATTGTTCCAGATGAAACAGGAAAAACACATTACGCATTTTTCTCTTCAACTTCAAAATTCATGGAGCAACATTTTGCTGAAATAGCAAAAGATATAGAAGGAAGATTCCTTGATTCCAATTCAAAGATTTTAGAAACAGGAAGCAATGATGGAATATTTTTAAGGAATTTTAAAAATCATCAAGTACTTGGCATAGAACCCAGTCAAAATGTTGCAGAACTTGCAATCCAGCAAGGCATACCAACAATAACAGAATTCTTTACAGAAGAGTTAGCAAAAAAAATCTTAACAGAAAAAGGATCGTTTAGAACCATTTTCTCAGCAAATGTAACGTTAAACATAATAGATCTACATAGTTATATGAAAGGAATTACCTCCTTGTTAGATGAGAAAGGGGTTTTCATAACACAAGAACCTTACTTGTTAGATATTTTAGAAACAAATACATATGATCAAATTTACGATGAACATATCTGGTATTTTTCTCTAACATCCCTCTCTAATTTATATAGGATGCATGGATTGGAAATATTCGATGCAGAAAAAAAATCTGTCCATGGGGGATCTATGAGAGTATATGCATGCAAACCTGGAGTTTATCAGAAAACAGAAAGGCTAAAAAATTATCTAGATCAAGAACTTACAAGAAATATAAATAATATTCAACCTTACTTAGAATTTGCAAAAAATGTAGAGATTAATAAGAAAAAATTAATAGAGTTATTATCCAATTTAAAATCTCAAGGTAAAAAAATAGTTGGTTATGGGGCCGCCTCAAAAGGAACAATAATCCAAAATTATTGCAATTTAGATAACAATTTAATAAATTATATTTCAGATTCTACTCCATTCAAACAAGGCCTTTATACCCCTGGAAAAAACATACCTATTGTTAGTCCAGAAACTTTTCATAATGATAATGAAAAACCAGATTATGCTCTGCTTTTCGCCTGGAATCATGCTAAGGAAATATTAGAAAAAGAAAAAAACTTCTTAGAAAAAGGGGGGAAATTTATTATGCCCTTCCCAGAACCTAACATTGTCCCATTGCCATTAAAAAAAACATTTACAAAAAGAATACCAGGAATCTTAATAAAAAAACTTACTGTTTTCGCAAATGATCAAGGATATTTATTTGAAACACTAAGAACTGATGATAGGATTTTTGATAAAAAATTTGGACAAGTTTTAGTTTCTGAAGTTTATCCAGGAATTATTAAAGGATTACATAGGCATAAAAAACAAACAGATTATACAACCTGCATAAAAGGAAATATAAAATATGTAGCCATTAAAGAAATTAATGGAGAGCTTTTAATTAATACTTTTGTAATTGGAGAAAAAAATCCAATTTTAATTAAAGTTCCTCCAGGAATCTGGCACGGTTATACCCCTGTCTCAAATGAGTCAACAACAGTATTGCATACCATGGATCTTGCTTATGATCCAAAAGATTCAGATACGGATAGGGTCGACCCCTTTAAATTTGGAGATTTTTGGACAGCCAACCACGGATGATTAATTTTCTATTTAATCCTCATTGCCAAAACCTCCTTATTCCTACTACCCCCATCATCACCTCCAAAAAAACCATGCCAAAAACCAAATACACTAATAACATGATCAACAATTCCCGCAAAAATAAAGTGCAAAGGCAATAAATAAAAATACTTTTTCAAAGGATATCTATAATAAATTGAGCAAAAACCAAAAAATGGAATAGCTCTAGCAACTTTATATGAAAAATTCCATTCTTTTCTACCATTTTCTCTAACTGCAATCCCATTAAACCTAAAATAATTATAGAATGTTTTCAACGTCTTCTTGTAATTATAGTGAGGGTGTAAATGATAGACAATTGCATTCCCCCTTTCCACTTTCCCAAGTTTTCTAATTTTCATATTAAAATCAACATCTATCGCAGAAACATCTTCTTTAACATAATTAATTTTCTCCAAATCCTTTTTCCTATAGGCGCAAGAACTAAGATTCATTGTAGGTTTTCTTAATTTTAAATCATTTATTGTATACATTCTAGTTAAAAATGGTCTTTTTTTCCAAAATTTTTTAGGAAGAAGCAAATCAGAAACACTAGCAACAACCTTTTCATTTTCTAAGGGCCTAATCAATTTCTCAATATAATTTTTATCAGATGGAACACAATCTTGTGCAAGAATAACTATTATCTCTCCTTCGGCTTCCTTAATTCCAAGATTCATACTTACTGCTTCTGGATTATTCCATTTTTCAACTATTTCAACTGGAATAGTTTGCTTTCCAAGCATCTCTTTAAGTCTATCAAAAACGGCCATTTTAGGTTTGTAAACAGGAATAACAACTGATACTTTTAGATTATCCATTTTTGTTAATAAACCTCTTCATAATTTTTCTGATCTTCCTCATTCTCCGTATCTTCATCCTTAGTCCAAGAACCTTTAGCCTTCAAAAAATCCTTGATTAATGTAGAAGAAACATTCTTTGTATAAGGAAAATAAATTACTTTAACTCCAACTTTTTTCAGCTTTTTCTCTATTTCTCTCCATTTTTTATCCTTATAATAATCATCTCCAATAAATGTTATGTTAAATTTCAATTTTTTCCATAATCTAAATCTATTAAAATCTTCTTGAGAAATTACTGTATCTGCATACTTACAAGATTTTACAACTTCTACCCTTTGGTCATAAGGAATAGCGGTTTTTTTATTTTTCTGACCAATTAGTTTATCACTGCTTACACCAACAATTAAATGATCACACATACTTTTTGCATTTGCCAAATGATTAACATGCCCTACATGAAACAAATCATATACCCCTGCAGTATAACCTATTATCTTATCTTTGGCAACTTTTTTCATTCATTTATTTAAAGCTAGGATTTTTTAAACATTGTCGTGATTGTTAATATCTACCACAAAAATCCTTTTAAACGAACTTATCTAAAAAAGTAAATGAAAAAAAGACCTAAATTTGTCATAGGGAGATGTGCTTATGAGGGAGGCAATCCAGTTTATTTATATGGCTTTATTGATCCACTTACAGCCAGAATGGCAAAAGTTCTCTATGAGAAATTCCATTTAACAGCAAACAAAACAACAATTCTAACATTTATATTTGGATTTACAGGAATAGCTGTAATGTATTTCTATCAAACTTACCTTGGCCTAATAATAGCAGCAATTTTAATCACTTTAAGAAACCTTGGAGATACAATTGATGGTAAAATTGCGAGAGGCACAAAAACATTTAGCCCATTAGGTGGATATTCAGATATTGTAACTGATTGGTTATTTTTTCATGCAGCATTTTTTATAGTTCTAGGAATAATAACAAATAATGTTATTCTTGGTTTTCTTTGTGTAATTGGTTATATGAGCAGAGAGTTCTCAAGAAGAAAATTTACAGAAAAATTTGGCACTAAGATAACAGAAACAAAGGACGCTAAAAAAATGTCTTTTATAGTTTCTTTAGTAAGAAAATATGATTTAGCCTCCTGGTTCTTAGTAATTCCAATAGTCTTACTAATCCAACCAGTATTCATAATCTATTTTACAGTTATAGTTGAATATGGGCTGTTATTTGGAGAATTAGCAATAAACTATAGAATATTACTCAGAGACAATAAGAAGATCTGGAGAGATTTAAGAGAAGATTTGGACAACCAACAACTAGCAAGAAATTCTATAAATATCTAAGAACTAACCATCTCAATCACCTAAACTTACCATCTTTGTAATGGGGGGGTAGTTCTTTTAGAGACGTTCGACTATTTTTATCAAGGGTAATATAATTATCAATACCCAAATAAATAAGGGGGGAAATTTCTCCAGTATGTAGGGTGTTATAAATACCAACAGCTCTCTTATCAACTTTAATTAAAACAATCTCTCCAACAAATAAAGTATGATCCCCAATTAGTATCGATTCTTTCTTAACACATTCAAAGCTACAATATGCAAAACCAAGCATAGGTGCATTTATTTTTTCAGCCTCACTAGTTGAAATATTAAATTCCTTTATCTTATCCATCTCACTGCCCGTACTTCTCCCTAAAGACCTAATCTTTGAAACATATTTAGATTCAATAAAATTTACTGTAAATGATTCAGCCTCACTAAGTAATTTATGAGTATGCCTTTCAGTTCCTACTGAAACTCCATATAATGGGGGATGGTATGATAAACCAACATTCCAAGCTGCAGGCATAAAATTTTGTTTATCACCAACACGAACACCAATAACAGCCACATTACTCGGGTAACCATAAAAAAATTTAGTTTTTGGATCAGGAATTATTGTAATCTTTTCAGACATCTTATTATTTTTTTAAAATCTAAGTAGCTATTTAAATTTATTTATCATATAATTAACATTCCCTCATATAACCCACATTTTTTCATTATATGAGGCTTAGATTGATAAATTTTAAATATGCTTCATACAAATCTGTATTATTATAAAGAAAAATGTGCGGAATTTGTGGATTTAATTGGGAAGACCCAGGAATTGTAAGGGAAATGACTGATGTAATTGCCCATAGGGGGCCCGATCAACACGGTAATTACACAGATTCTTTTGTTTCTTTAGGCCATAGCAGATTAAGTATAATAGATTTAAGTGAAAAAGGAAAACAACCAATGTCAAATGAGAACAACGACATTTGGGTAGTTTATAACGGAGAAATTTATAATTTTAAAGAAATTAGAAAAGATTTAGAAACCAAAGGTCATATCTTTAAATCAGATACAGATACAGAAATTATACTCCATGCTTATGAAGAATATGGAACTAACTGTGTCAACTTATTTAATGGAATGTTTGCATTTGCAATCTGGGACTCAAAAAATAAAAAAATAATCTTAGCCAGAGACCGAGTAGGCATTAAACCTTTATTTTATTATTTTGATAAACTTAACAATAAGTTCATTTTCGCTTCTGAGATTAAATCTATAATTTGCAATCCTTTAGTAAAAAGAAAATTTAATCTTTCTGCTTTGAATCAGTTAATAGACTATGCTTATACTATTAATGGAGAAACCATAATTGAAAACATCCATGAACTCTTACCAGGACATTTAATGATTTATGATTTTAATAACCAGGATAATAAACTGCATATTTCAAAATATTGGGAAGTAAAGAACAATATTCAATACAACAGTGAGGATTTCTTTGTGAAAAAACTGGGAAATCTGTTAAAAGAATCTGTAAGAAAAAGATTAGTAGCTGATGTGCCTTTAGGAGTTTCATTGTCAGGAGGAATTGATTCAAGCAGCATTACAAGATTCATGAGTGACATTGTTGATAATCCCATAAAAACTTTTGTAGTAGGGTTTAATGACAGTTCAGATGAATTAAGAGAAGCAAAAATAGTTGCTGATTACTGTAATACAGACCACCATGAAATAATTGTTGATTTCAAAGATATAACTAAAAACTTAGCCAAAGTTTTATGGCATGCAGAAGCCCCATTCGCAAAACCAGCTATGTATGGCACATATTTTCTTTCAGAAGGAATAAATAAAAATAATGTTATTATTGATTTAGCAGGAGAAGGAAGTGATGAGATATTTGCAGGGTACAACAGATACAATATCTATCTAAATAACCCTAACAATAATCTATCAAACAAAGAAAAAGCAGAGCAAATAGTTTCAAGTTATTTCCCAAACAACCAAGAAAAAAATAATTTTTTTAATGAAAATCTCCGCTCAAATACCAATTATTCCTTGAAACCGGAAAATCTTTTTTTACCTAACTTAAATGACACTCCTAAAAATGAACATCTAAATGCAGCTCTAAATTTTGAAATAAAAAAACAACTTCCAGGAGTCCATTTATTAAGGATTGATAAAATGAGCATGGCCCATTCTCATGAAGTAAGGGTTCCTTTTCAAGATCACGAGTTGATAGAATTTGCAATGACTATACCATCTTCTTTAAAATGGAATGGAGATAGAAAAAAATATATCTTGCAAAAAACAATGCAAAACTTACTGCCTTCCGAAATAGTAAATAGGAAAAAACTTCCTTTCCACATCCCACTTTTGAGATATTTCCAGGAAGATTTCATAGAAGTAGCAGAGTCCATTTTATCAAAACCATCTATAACTTCTATTACTAATCAACTAACAAAAAAACCCTTTATCATGAACCAGATAAAAAAAATTAAATCAAAACAGTTAACTGATGATAATTCTCTTAGGCAAATCCTTTTTTTAACAAATTTAGAATTATTTAACCAACTTTTCCTAGAAAAAGATAAAGTCACTGAAAAAGATTTAAATATAAATAATTTTTTATAACAATCCTTTCAACCCCAATAATTTATTTAAACTATCTTTATTAAGAATTTCCATGAAAATAGCCCATGTAAACATGTTTTACCTGCCAACTTTCGGAGGAGTTGAACAAGTAATGTACGAATTGGCACAAAGACAAGTTAGGGATGGCCATGAAGTTCATGTTTTTTGCTGTGATTCAGATAAGAATGAAATAATAAAAATAAAACATGAGATTATTGAAGGAATTCATGTTCATAGATTGCCTTATTGGTTCAGACTTTCGTTTAACACATTTTTCTGGCCTTCATTATTATGGAGAATGAAGGGAAAGTTTGATATTGTCCATACTCACGTTTCAGGGCATGATTATATTCTATTTACAGGAATTTTATCAAAATTAAAAGGATTCAAACACATTCATACAACTCATTGCCCTTGGACAGATATATCTTTCAGACCAAAAATTTTAAAACCCTTTTTATTTATTAATGATTTATTTATGAATAGATTCTCTTTTAATTTTGTTGATAAAGTAATTCCAATAACTCCCTGGGAATTAGAAACTTTACACAAATACATTTCAAATAAAAATAAACTTACTGTAATTCCAAATGGAACTGATAAAATATTATTTAAAAAAGTAACTAATAATCAGTTTAAAGAGAAAAATAATATCAAAGAACCTTTCATGGTTTTGTTTTTTGGAAGGCTAAACCCAACTAAAGCCCCACAAAACTTAGCAAAAGCAGCTATTAACATTACAAAGAACAGAAAAGATATTGCTTTTGTATGGGTTGGCCCTGATGAAGGGAAGGCAGAGGAAGTAGAAAAATTAATCAAACCCTACCCTAACATGCATTACCTAGGAGCCATCCGGGGGAAAGAAAATATCGCAGAAATGTACCAGGCATCAGACCTTTACGTCTTACCCAGTTATAGGGAAGGATTACCTTTGACCTTATTTGAAGCAATGGCCTCAGGACTTCCAATAGTTGCAAGTCCAGTTAATGGAATTCCCTATGAAATGAAAGAACCTGAAAATGGATTCTTTACTCCCTATGGGGATATTAAAGCAATAGAAAAAAGAATATTGCAGTTATTAGAAGATCCAGAATTATCAAAAGAAATCTCGGAGAACAATTTCAAAAAATCCCAAAATTTCAGTTGGGATATTATTTGCAGAAGATACATGGTAGAATATGAAAAACTGCTTAAAAACTAATAACCAAATGGTAATTATACTCAATAACAAATTAGTAGGTTTTAAATATATTAAATCTATATTAATTTATAATAAGAGGTTAAAATGAAAGTCTGTTTAATATCCACATCAACATTTCCTTCAGACCAAGGTCTAAGGACCCTATCAGCTTGCTTAGAGCGTGCAGGACACGAAGTTTTAATGGTTTTCTTGCCATTAGTAGAAGATTATATGAGGAGATATACTAAGAGAGAATTAGAAGAAGTTTGGAAAAAGACAAAAAACAGCGAGTTAGTTGGGATAGGTTCTATGGAATCTACAACTGGAAGAGCTAAACAACTAATTGATTTATATCAAAAAAATAATGTTCCTATTGTATGGGGCGGTCCTCATCCAACATTCTTCCCAGATAAATGTTTTAGTATGTGTGACATAATTGCTGTTGGTGAGGCAGAAGAAGCCATAGTTGAACTTGCTGATAAAATGGGTGCAGGAGAAGATATAACCAAGGTTTTAAATTTTTATGTTAGAAAAGATGGAAAAGAATATAAAAATCCAGTAAGAGCTCCTCCAAACGACTTAGATATTCTTGCCGAGCCTGATTTTGATATTGAAGATCAATGGATTTTAGAACGAGGAAGAATGATACCATTCGAAGAAAGGCATTTTGCAGGAGTGTTATTTTTCCAAATGGAAAGAGGCTGCCCTCAAGCTTGTTCATATTGTACTAACAACATCCTCAGGGCCTTATACGAAGATAAGGCAGATTTATTGAGAACACATTCCGTTGACTATGTGGTAAACTTTTTCAAAAAAATAAAAAACAAGTTCCCTTCAATTCAAACAATTGATATTAGGGATGAAACAATTACAGTTAGAAAAACATCATGGCTTAAGGAGTTTTCAGAAAAATATAAAAAAGAAGTAGGAATTAGGTTGAAGTGTTTAGCAGAACCAGCCACAATGTCTTTCGGAGATGTCAGCGAAGAGAAAATCAGATTGTTAGTAGAAGCAGGACTAACAGATATAATTATAGGAATACAATCCGGAAGCGACAGACTAAACAAGGAAGTTTATAACAGATTCATTACCGCAAAACATGTATTAGAATGTGCTAGAATTATAAATAAATTCAAAGACAAACTAACAGTAATGTACGATATAATAAGCTGTAATCCTTATGAGACAAATGATGACATAATAGAAACAATAAGACTACTACAAAAGATACCAAAGCCTTACTTCTTGAGCGTTAACAACTTAATCTTTTTTGAAGGAACTCCTTTATACAAAAAAGCTATGGAAGATGGTTTAATTAAAACTTACAATGACACTGCCAGTAATTTGAATTATTGGGACCGTTGGAAACATATTAAACTAAAAAAGAAAAACCCTTACCTAAATCTTGTTCTTAATATGATGAGGGGATCAGTAACTGAGAGAAGATTTGGATTACTTCCCGCATGGTACGTTGATCATCTAACAAGCAAAAGAGTTGTAGAAAAGCATGTTGCAAATGAAAAACCAACATATACTGTTGGAGAGATTATCGAGGTAATGGATAATACTAGAGAAAAAGTAATCAAGCCTATTTATCGTAAAATGCCCATCAAAGTCAAGACTTTCTATGATAGGGTAAGGTATAGGGTTTAATTTCTATCTTTACTTTTTAATAAAGACATTGTTCTAATCATATAAATACTTAAAAAATCTCACCATTTTTAATAAAAATGAATGATCAAATAAAAGAAATGATTAAACAAAGCATTGAAACTCATGGTGAAGTACTTAATTTAACAGAACAAATAGGACAATCAGCAAATCTCATGATATCTTCTCTTAAACAAGGGAACAAAATAATCTCTTGTGGTAATGGAGGCTCTGCAGCTCAGGCCCAGCATTTTTCTGCAGAACTTATTGGAAGATTTGAAGCAGAACGGCAGTCTATCCCATCAATCTCCTTGACAACAGATACTTCAAATATAACAGCTTTAGGAAATGATTATGGTTTTAACACAATATTCAAAAGACAAATAGAATCTTTAGGAAAAACGGGAGATATATTAATCTGCCTTTCATCTTCTGGAAATTCTGAAAATCTAATACAAGCAATCCAAGAAGCAAAATCAAAAAATATCAAAGTTATTAATCTATTAGGAAAAGACGGAGGAAACATGAGATATTTAGGGGATATCAATATCATAATCTCATCACAAAACACAGCTCGTGTACAAGAATGCCATATATTAATATTACACATTCTGGCAAAACTGATAGAAGACTCTTTTCTATCATAAAAACAATGGGCCACCATACCCTAAAGGCATGGTTTGTTATAGGCCCTTGTTTTTAGGAGACAGAAAATCTTATTTTCTGTATCATAAGAATCTTATTAAACCAGTTTTTTTTCTTAAAAAAATGATATCAATAGTCATTACCTCTTTCAAAGAACCAGAAACAATTGGCAAGGCAATAGAATCTATAATAAATCAGCCCATTAAAGAAGATTATGAATTAGCAATTACCGCTCCAGATATGGAAACTTTAAGGGTAGCAAAAAAATATCAATTAACCAATAATAAAATAAAACTTTTCAAAGATCCTGGGAAAGGAAAAAGTTATGCTTTAAATTTGTTATTAAAAAAATTAACTGGGAGGATTATAATTTTTACCGACGGTGATGTTCATGTTTCAGAAAATTCAATAAATGAAATTATAAATGAATTTGAAGATCCAGCTATAGGTTGCGTAACTGCTCAGCCTGTTCCCCAAGAAGATAAAACCAATCAATACGGATTTTGGGCCAACTTTTTATTTGATGCCGCCCATAATCTTAGAACAAAGTCAAAAAACCAAGAAGCTTTCCTAGAATGTTCTGGTTATTTCTGGGGTTTTAGAAATAATATCATTGAAAGCATCCCCCTAGATGTTGCAGAAGACACAGTTGTCCCCTACATCTTCTGGGAAAAAGGATATAAAATAGGCTACGCAAAAGATGCTAAAGTTTTCGTAAAAAACGTTGATAACTGGAACGATTGGATAAAACAAAAAATAAGAACCAGTAAAGCTCATGAAACACTTGGAAAATATGTTGATCTAACTAAAGCTCCAAGAGCTAAAACCTTTCTTAACGAATCAAAAGGATTATCTTATTTTTTCACATACCCTAAAACTCTAAAAGAGTTTTATTGGATGAATAAGCTTATTTTTTGTAGGCTTTACATGTGGATTAAAGTTTTTTATGATACAAAAATAACTGACAATCAATATGAAGATGCTTGGGCTAGGGTTGAGAGTACTAAATAATCACAAAACTTCTCTCCAATGCTCCAACATATCTTTCAAAGTTTTTTCTAAAGAAATCTCCTGCTGCCAGCCAGTTGACTGCTTAAACTTACTACTATCCCCATAAATTATAGGCTCATCAGTTGTTCTAATTAAACTTAGATCTTCCCATAATTCAAAATCAAAATCAACTAAACCTCTCAAAATATCAACAATTTCCCCAATTTCATAAACTTTCTCACCACTAATATTGTAAGTCTCTCCAGGAGTTGACTTCTCCAAAGCTAAATCAAAAGCTCTTATCAAATCTCTAACATCTGTAATTGCCCTTTTAGTTTTCAAATTACCAACTCTTAATTTTTTCTCAGGATTAATGCCTTTTTCAATTTCTATCAATCTTTTAGTAAACTCGGAACAAACATCTCCAACTTTTCTTGGCCCTGTTGTATTAAATATCCTAATTGTAATTGGTTTTAAATTAAAATTTTTATAATATTGATAAGCTAGCTGTTCCTGGGCAACTTTTGAAACTCCATATGGCTGCAAAGGTTTTAACGAATGTTCTTCTTTAATGGGAACTTCATCTTGATTAACAAAACCATATTCTGCACTACTCCCTGCATTTAATATCTTGCAATCTTTATTGAATTTCCTTACTGCTTCGAAAATATTTATTGTTCCAATAACATTTGTCTCTGTTGTATACCATGGATCTTCCCATGAAACAGTAGGAAAGCTCTGAGCAGCTAAATGAAATATTTTATCTGGCATAAACCTATTCATAAAGTAAAAAACTTTCTCTTTATCTCTTACATCACACTCTTCAACAATTGCCTTTTCATTTATATCTTTAATATTTGTTGTAGGATTATAATAAGTTGCTAAAACTTCATAACCTTTTTCAATTAGATAGTTTGTTAAATGAACCCCCATAAATCCTCCACCCCCAGTTACCCAAGCTTTCATTCTCCTTCAATCTCCCATATCTTTAATCCATCAAAATCAAAGCTAAAATCTATTGATTCAGATCCTTTCCCAGCTAATACTTCTTTTATTTTATGTTCTTTATCTGACTCACTATATATTAACAAATGACCTCCACCTCCTGCCCCCATCAATCTAACCCCTATTGCCCCATTTGCAATAGCCTCCTCAACTAAAGCATCAATGTAGATATTTGTTGCTAAAGGATTAAATTCTTTCTTTTTTTCCCACCCCTCAAACAGTAACCTTCCAAATTTCTTAAGATTCCCTCTTCTAAGATTAAACTCCATATCAATTGCAATATCTTTTAAGTCATGAAGGTTTTTTATTTTAGAAACATCTTTCTCTTCTAATTTTTCATGAATTTCCCCAGAAGATTCTATCCTTCTTCCAGAACTTACTATCAATAAGTTTTTCTCAATTTCCAAAATATGATCTTTACCAATATCAATTGAATTCACCATAACATTATTATCCCCTTTAAATTCATAAAGATTTATCCCTCCAAAGACAGAAGCATATTGATCTTGCCTCCCCCCTTTAATCCCCATTCTTTCTTCTTCAATTTTATAAGCAGTTTCAGCAATCTCATGGTTAGTTAATCTATTTTTCTTCCTTAAATGGTTTAAAACACCTATTATTGACACACATAATGAAGCACTTGCTCCTAATCCAGAGTGAGGCTGAACATCGCTCCTCACATATAAATCAAACCCATGACCTGGATGCATTTCTAAAATAACTGCTTTAATAAGCTTAAGATTGTCCTCCAAAAGATCAATCTCATCTATGTCCTCAAAACTTTGCTCATAGGTTTCAAAACCGCCATGAATATTTATTATATCGGATTTTATATTTATTTTTTTATCATCTCTCAGTTTTAAAGTAGAATAAACATATCTATTAATTGTTGCATTCACACATGCCCCCCCATGTTCTTTGTCATAAGGCATGATATCAGTCCCTCCTCCACCAAAAGTTATCCTGACAGGCGCCCTGCTCCTTATAATCTTCTTCCTATTAACCATATCTGAAAGTATTAAACCTTCTTTCAAATCTTTCCTAAATTCTATCCAATCATTTTCATCAGCAATATCTAACATATAACCATTATGAAGAAACCCCTTCATCTTATCCAAGATATTTGGAAAAATCTCTTGTTCCAAGGAAACTTTCCTACCTTTAGGAATCTGATCCAACATCTCTTTATCCATTATATAAGCTCCCCCATTAACTAAGGCTCTATGGGTAAGTCTTAAATGGTTTTCATGATCAGGAGTATCCCTTTTATGAAACTTTAATATAATATTTTCATCTAACTCAACTAATTCCTGAGTTTTAGGATGAGTAGCATCAGCAATAACCATTGTGAAAGGATGATTATGATTTTCGTGAAATTCAATTAATTTTTTAAAATCAACATCTAAAAAAGTATCCCCATTTAAAGCAAGAAAACTACTTTTTATCAAAGGTTCTACATTTTTTATTGCTCCAGCAGTTCCTAAAAGCTCATCTTTTTCATAAGAATAAGATATATTTATTCCAAATCTTTTTCCATCTCCAAAATATTCTTCAACCATGTGGCCTAAATGACCAACACAAAGAATAAAATCCTTTATCCCATATTTTTTCAAACTTTCAATTTTATATTCTAAAAAAGGCCTACCTTCAATCTCAACCATCGGTTTTGGGACATCTTCAGTAAATGGCCTAAGCCTTTTTCCCAATCCTCCAACCAAAATTACAGCTTGGTACTCTTTTTCCATAGTAGTTTAATCGGATTTTTTTGATATATAAATATTTATATATTCAATTTATGATAAAATTCTAAAGAACCAATAGAATAATGGAAAACGAGGAACAAAATCCAGAAACAACGGAACAAAAAGCTGAGCTACCATCCACGCCAACCGAAAAACCAACTGCAGAAGAGCTAATCCCTGATACAATCCCAGATTCAATAGAAAAAAGAAAAAAATATCTCAAAAATTTCTTAACAAAATGGGTCAAAAATGATTATGATAAACTTTTCATTTTAGTTTTAATTGCAGCATTCATTATAAGAATCATAATTTATACAAAGACCAATGACCAAGCTATTTGGTGGGATGCTGCAGATTATCTTTCTAATGCAAAAAGATGGGGGTTAGGATTAGATACAATAGATACTTGGTATTATCGAAGGGGATTTCTATGGCCTTTATTAGGAGCTTTATTCTTCAAGATTGGATTAGGAGAACTATCAATAAGGTTTTTTGTTGTATTACTATCGACAGGAATTGTTCTTGCTACTTATCTATTAATTTCAGAAATGTTCAATAGAAGATTAGCATTACTAACAAGCATTGCAGTAACTTTTTCATGGGTATTCTTATTTTTCACAGGCCGACCATTAACTAACTTACCTTCAACTTTTTTCTTCTTATTTGCATTACTATTTTTCTGGAAAGGTTATATTAAAAATAAAGGGGCTAAATTTTTCATTCTTTTCGGAATGTTTTATGCCTTTGCATGTTTAACAAGAATGCAATATCTAATGTTTGCCCCATCTTTCGTTGTTCTAGCCTTTGTCAAGGAAAAACTTGCCTTTCTTAAAAACAAATACCTATGGCTTTCTATTTTAGTGTTTGTTATTATTTTCATCCCTCAACTTATAATTCATAATGCTCACTTTGGAAACCCTGTTTTGGATTTAACAACTTATTACTTGGGGATAGGAGGTTCTAAAACGGGAGAAGTAGGGGTTGAATTAGCTCAAACTTCAGATTTGTTCCTGTATATTAACAACTTACCTTATATCCTGGATGCTAATCAACAAGGATACAATAGTTTGTTTGTCTTAAGCCCCATTTATCTCTTATTTATAGCAGGATTTTTTCTATTTTTTATAGATTTATTCCTGGGATTTGATAAAATCTTTAAAAACCCTCTTATTCAAAAGAAATTTTTCATTTTATTTTTAATTACATCAACTATCCTATTTTTAGGATATATGGCTCCACAATTAGAACAAAGATACATAATGCCAATAATTCCTTTTTTATTTTTAATTGTAATTTACCCATTTTTTATTGCAAATTCTTTTTTAAAGAAAAAGTTTAATATAGAAACTAAAACGATCATTATAATTCTCTCAATTATTTTAATAGTTATTTTAATTCCAAATTATAAATTTGGATTTAGCCTAATTGATTCAAAGAAATCAAGTTATCAAGAAGTCAAACTTGCTGGGGAATGGATAAAGCAAAATTCAAATCCAGAGGACATTGTAATAGGTTCTGGTTTACCTCAATTAACTTATTATTCAGAGCGTTCTGTTTATCCATTTGAGTTATCTTATCGTAGAGACATCCCAAGATTAGGGGAAGATGATTTAGATAAATTCATCTTAGAAAATAAACCTAAATATATGGTATTATCTGCTTATCAAGTAGAAGAACCCTGGGCTACTAATTATCCGCAAAAACATTCAGATCTTTTAGTTCCAATCAAAGCCTTTGGTCCAAATAATCAGCCAGTCGTAATAATTTATTGGTTTAATCATGAAAAGGTTAGGATCTCATGAAGTTCTTCAACTCTCAAATCTTTTCTTTCTCCTTCTTTTTTCAATAGATAAAAAGCTTTCATATCCTTATGCTTACCATCATAACCATGCATAGCCTTTACGGGATTCTTATCCCAAAAATTAGGATAGATTAAAACTCCCGTATTTGCCAAGAAAATCAAATCACCAAATCTCTTATCATCCCATTCTATAATTCTACCATGATTTGTAGGAAGTTTTAATCTAATTCCCCTAAGTTCAGAATCTTCCCCCCAATATCTAGCCATATCTGAATCAATAAAGCAATCTTTGCTTAAAGGAACAGAAACAAGCTTTTCAACATCAGCCATACCATGATCTGAAAAAATCAAATCAAAATCCATTTCAGAAATTTTCTTATCTATTTCTTTTACAGCATTCATTATTTCAAAACTTCTTGTCCCATACTTATGACCAAGATAGTCCAATTCTCCAAAATAAATAAACTCACAATATTTTTTAGCAATATGTTTATCTATGCTAACATCAAGCTTACTTAACATTTTCAAAGGGATATCCCCAGTTCTAAATAATTCATAACCCCTAAATAATCTAGGAAGGTTAAACAAAACATCAACAACAAACCTTCCAAACTTACCAAATACTTTCAACCATCTAAAATATTTCAAATAACTCAATTTGCCTTTTTCCTTAAAAAATATAGCAATATTTTTAGACTCTCCTTTAAATAAAACTTCAACACCTCTCCAATGCCCAATCCCCATGTCCAACTCCCCCCATTTATACTTTTTAGTAAGCGATCTCAAATAAGGAGCATATTCTAGATAACTAGGCTTAAAAGCATCAATCATTATTACTTTCAGTTTTCTTTTATCCATATAAAACTCATAAAAAGACAGTTTAAAAAAATATATCTTCTTAAAAAGCAATAAAATTTATAAACCAAACAAACAGAATTTATCCATGGTAGATATAGAATATGAGAAGGAAAAGGCAAAAGAACTATTGGATTTGGTTAATGAACATACAGGAGCTGATGATAATAAAGAAATAAGCATAAAAATACATCAACTAGCAGACGAATTATATTACAAAAAAAGAGAAGTTCTCTCTCAGCCAATGATAGATGTTTCCCTTGCTCTCCATTCTTTCACTCAAGCTGCTATGTCCGGAGGGCCCTCACAACCTTTAGATGAATTTATTCCTGATTTAAAAGATATAATTGAAAACTAACTTCCCTTTCCAGCACTCATTTTAGCTACAGCCATTGCAGCTTTAATATAAGCATTAAACTGTTTCATGTTTTTAACTTCTAATAGTTTCCTAACAAACATTTTGGGTCTAAAATAATACTCCCTATAAGCCCTCTGTTGCATTTCCACCATCAAATCAAACTTACTATCTTGATATTCAAACAAAGGCTCACTAAAAGCATTAAAATCTTCCCATTTTTTTGCAAATATTTTTCCTTCTTTACTTATTGTATCGTACAAAGGACTTCCGGTAACAGGAGTATAAATCTGGAATTGGGCAATACTCAAATCCAATTCTTTGGAAAACTTTATTGTTTCCAGCATTTCTTTCCTACCTTCTCCTTCATTACCAAACATAAAAAATCCTTCTGTCAACAAACCTGCTTGCTTAGCCCATTTAACAGAATTCCTAATATGATCTTTAGTTTCCCCTTTCCTCATCTTCTTCAGGATTCTAGGATCCCCAGATTCTATACCAAATGCAACTAAATAAAAACCAGCTTTTTTCATATGCTTTAACATGGGTAGGCTAACCCTATCTGATCTTATACCATTTCCTGTCTTTAATTCCAAATCATAATTTCTTTCAATCAACATATCACAAATTTTCTTAACTCTTTCAGGCAAAAATGTAAAATTATCATCAATAATATTGATTTCTTTAACACCAAAATCTTTAACCAAATGATCTATTTCAGCCAAGACATTTTCAGGACTTCTTGCTCTAAATTGCTTACCTTGAGTCCTAAAATTACTACAAAAAGTACAACTATAAGGACAACCTCTACTAGTCATCATTATAGCATAAGGATACCTTCTAACTCCTGGAGTCCAATATTTATCTTGAGGCAACAAATCTCTAGCTGGAAAGGGTAATTTATCTAAATCTTCTATTAAAGGCCTGCCAGCATTAACAATTATATTTCCATGATCATCCTTAAAGGAAATCCCCAAGATATCTTTATCCTTCTTACCTTGAGTCAATTCTAACATAGTTTCTTCAGCTTCGCTTATAACACAATAGTCAATTTCCTTACATTCTTCTAAAGTTCTAGTTGGTTCCATTGTTGGATGAGGACCTCCAACAACAACTTTTGCATTTGGTAAAACTTCTTTAGACATTTTAGCAAGATCATAGGCTAACATAACAGTATTTGTAGTTGCAGCCATAGCAACCATATCTGCCTTACTTTCCTTTATCCATTTCTTCTCCAGTTCATCAGTAGATCTTAAAGCAGCCAGATCTAATATTTGTATCTCCACACCATTCTCTCTTAAATAACTTGCAATATAAGCCAATCCCATTGGTGGAGCAATCATAGTTGCCTCCTCAGAGACATAACTATACACTTTCAAATAATTTGGAGCTATTAATAATACCTTCATTTTATAATAACCTCTGTTCATAATATAACCCGTAGGCCTTTAAAGACTTTTCTCTCAAATACCAAAAATTACCTTTTTGTTCCTCATCAAGTTTAATAAACTTCCCCAACTCATCGTAAGCCTTATCTAAGTTCTCTGAATCCCTCTCAACTTTAAATTTCAACAAATAGTAAATAGGTAGAGTCATTCTAAGTCCAACATCCTTCCAATTAAGCAAGGGATTAAAATAAAATCCATCCTTCTTCCATAAAATTCCAAAATAAAGCAAATTCAATCCATATTGCAATGGCCATAAATTAAAACCATATTTCTCCTTCAAATAAGGTTTAAAATAAGTATAAGGCAGCTTTTCATTAATAGCCCCTTTAACATTATCACTTCCAGTCATTTTCTTTAGATAATATTCAAAAACAATCAAAAGATCCCTTAAAGACTGATTCCATAACTCTTCATGATCAACTTTAAAATTAGGTTTTAATTTAAAATCAGTAGCTTTCTGAACTTTTTCCAATAAGTCAGGAATTTTATCGTACAAATCTGGAAAACTTTCCCTATAAACCTTCCCAAAAAGCTTATTTTTCTCAAAAGCTGTTGGTACAAACTTGTCATCCAAGATCAACAAAACTTCACAAATTGACAAATAACACTTGTAACTCCAAAATATCCTAATTCTTTTTTGGTCTTCATTATAATTTTCTTTCAAACCTAAAAGCATTTGATGTAATTTATTAAACAAATTCCTCAAACCGTCACTTATAGGGATATCCTTAGGATTAATAATTTTCATCCTATCCAAAACATCTTCCTTACCATAGATAACTTGACTTCCATATTTCAATTCATAATATCTTTGCATAGTCATTAGTTTATTCAATCTATCATAAGGAATGCATCTAACATCCACATGAAAAAACTTCTTACTATCATAACCTTCCTCTGGAAAATAAGCAATCTCTAACCCGCCCATGCCAATCTCTTTGGAAGCATTCATTGAAATTTCATCTAACTCTTCATCACTTAATTTTTCTTCAGTAACAATGTATAAATCAAAATCATTATAAGGAACGGGTTTCCCTCCAATAGATTGAATACTTCCTTCTCCCTTTCCAAAACCTCCAAATAAAATTACAGAAATTAACCTATCACCTAAATCATCCACAAAACTACTAACAATCTTATCTAAGTAATTTTTTTTTATATATTCATCTACTTTTTCATTATAAGCAGTGTATTTCCCCATTTAACAAAATCAATATTTAATTATCTTTCTTATCTTCCTCTTCCTTTTCTTCTAAGTCAACCTTATCTTGAGTATATTTTTTACCAATCTTCAAGGCAATATAGGCCTTTTCCAACTCAACTCCAATATCAGCAGCATGATCTAACTTACTAATTAGTTCTTCTTTTAAGATTGCAGTATAAACCTCGACAGGATTATCTCCCCTTATAATAACCCGGACCTTATTTTCCTTTAAATCACAAAAAGCAGCTTCAATTTTTTGCAATTCTTCATTAACTTTAATTAAAAAATAACCTTTTTGATCAATCCTCCAAGGTCTTTCAATACCTGTCGCATCAATCTCTTTAGGCTTTTCCATAGTTATTTCCCTAAAACCTTCTTTATCATATTTACCTAAGGATTTTACCTCACTATCTTCATTGTTTTCTTCATTCTTACCCTCAATTTCTTTTTCCATTTTACTAATTCAATTTAATCATATTTAAGTTTATGTATATTTTCAAATAATCTAATCAAATTTAAAATATCTTATAAACAAAACATATTCTTATAAAACCAGTTTATAAGTAATACTTATGAAAAGGAGCCTGTCTCTAGTAATACCTGCTCATAATGCCGGGCATATCATAGAAAAATCCATTATAGAATACAATAATATATTTTCTGGTGAAATGGATGAATTTGAGATGATAATTGTATGCAATGCGTGTGTAGACAATACATTTGAAGTATCAAACAAATTGGCAGAAAAATTCCCCATTAAAGTCCTAAATATCCCACATAGGGGAAAAGGTAACGCATTATTAAGAGGTTTCAACGAAGCTCAGTTTGATATAATTGGATTTTTAGATGTAGATAATCCTTTTAGCTCTTCTAGGATTATTGAAATGATAGAGAATATAGTGTCAGGTAATTGTGATATAGCAATAGCAACTAAATATCTAAAAGGATCTCTAAAAAGTAAAAAAGGAGTAGAAGATTCTCAAACAAGAAGATTAATAGCCTTGGGGGGCCAAACTTTTTCAAGAATCTTCTTCAGTTTGAAATTCAGAGACACTCAAGCAGGAGCTAAATTTTTTAAGAGAGAAGTTTGGCAAAAAATAAAAAAACCATTCATCTGCATAGGTTTTGATTTTGACATAGAATTCTTATATAAATCTAAGAAAAAAGGATTTAAGATAGGAGAATTTTATACCCCATTAATAAAATTTGAAAAGTTTAGCACAGTAAGAATAAGGTACTTAGCAGGAATGATTTATAGATTACTTAAATTAAGGTTTTTGAAATGAAAATAAAAAGGAAATCCATTTTATTGACTTTTGATTTAGAAGAATTTGACCTCCCAAGAGAACACAACATATCTATCTCAGAAGAACAAATGTATAAAATATCAGAACAAGGTTTAGATTCAATTACAACTCTTTTGAACAAGCATAATATCAAAGCAACTTTCTTCACAACAACAAACTTTGCAAAAAAATTCCCAAAAAAAATAAAAGAACTATCAGAAACTCATGAGATAGCAAGTCATGGATATTCTCATTCTCAACCTTTAACTTTAAAAAACATAAAAAAGGCAAAAGAAGAGAAAGAAGATATTATAGGAAAACAAATTAAAGGCTTTAGGGCTCCAAGATGGAACCTAAGGAACACACAAATAGTTGAACAAGCAGGATTCTCATATGATTCTTCATCTCATCCCATTTATCTTCCAGGAAGATACAATAATTTAAATCAGAAAAGAAATATACATAAAATTGGAAACTTAACTAAGATACCATCTTCAACATTGCCTCCAAACCTTTCAATCTTCTGGCTTGCCTTCAAGAACTTTCCATTAATTTATTCAAAAACATTCACTCGCCTCAATTTTCTTATATCAAATTATACTATGTTAGTAATGCATCCTTGGGAATTTGCAAATCTATCGAAAATTAAAATCCCTAAATATATAAAGAAGAAACATAGCCATGAATTGCTAAACAGCCTAGACAATTACATCTTATTCTGTAAAGCTAAGAATTATAATTTTCAAACAACTCAAGAATTCCTAAACTCTTATTTTATATGAACTAATTCAGGCTTTGAAAGTTCAATCTCTTTATCTACTACAACCTCTTCAACCTTTATATGTGGAATTGGATTAGTAGCTCCAGGTTTCATAGCTACAAGTTCTTGTCTTGGGTTATGTAAATTAGCTTCCATCTTTGCAACCTGCTCTTCAGTTAAAATTTCACTTTTATCCACTTGAACATCTGCCTTTCTACTAAAATCTTTCATATGGCCAATAACAGAGGTAAATCCTTCTATTGAATATTTAATATCCTCCCAAGATCTTACTCTACTCTTTAAATGATGCCATACATAACTTGGAGTTAAATAAATTTTATAATTATTTTTACATAATCCCTGTACCTCATCTGGAGTCATTTCCATATTTTTCAAAGCAGGTTGATCCATGGCAAGTTTTTCATAATCTGTTTTATCAAATCTCAACCAACCCTCATTAACAGCTTCCTCATATAAGGGTGTACCCGGATAAGGCATAATGACAGTTGACTGATGAATATCCACTAGCCCAGCAGTCATAAGTGTCTTAGCTAACTTAAATGTCTTCATAGCATCTGCCTTAGTTTCCCAAGGGTAACCAACCATCATAGTAATATGAATAGTAAGCCCTGCATCTTTTGCATCCTTGCAATGTTGAAATACCTTACTTACATCAGTTCCCTTATCAAGCTTATCAATTGTCTTCTGGCAACCAGATTCAAGCCCATATTTTAATAATCTAAATCCCGCTTTTTTCATTAATAAATACATTTCAGCATCTACCCATCCAAATCTCATATTACAAGAATACATAACTTTCTTGTTATAACCGCTATCTATCATTAATTTACAAAATTCTTTAAGCCAAGGCCCTGGAGGAATAGTTCCAGCATCATCAAATATTTCCCTTGCCCCAAAATTATCAACTAAGTGCTTTACCTCCCCAAATGTATTCTCGGGAGTACGTTGCTTATAAGCTCCTTTAGGATAAAGTGCGTGGTCCCAAACGCAAAAAGTGCACTTTCCCCAGGCACAATCTCTAGCACTCATGATATAAAACTGGGGCCTACCCTTTAGATTGAATTCATCCTGGTAATTCATATATTTTGTTAAATTCCTATCTGGGAATGGGGCATCATTAATATCTTTATCCTTATCTTTATAAAATTCATACCTTCCATTCTCAACAATCCCCCCATTACTATCTCTATGCCAGATTCCATTTGGCACATCACCAACCTCTCCATTATTTAACCAATCAACCAATTCCCCAAAAGCAAAATCATAATAACCCCCATTAATAACATAATCAACTGGACTTTTTTCTAAAGTCTCTCCAGGAAGATAACTTACATGATCTCCACAAATAACAATTTTCATCTCAGGAAATTTAGCTTTCATATGCTTAATTCCTTCCCAATGTTTCTGGACAACAGGTGCCTTAGTCTCAAACAAAAAAATCTCTGGTTTTTCTCTTTCAAGCATTTCATCATATTCTTCCCAATTCATAAATTGAGCAATTGCATCTTCCCAAATAACATCATGTCCAGCTTCTTTAACTATTGTAGCACCAGTTCCCAAAACAACTGGGTAGAGAAAGGTTGGTTTATTAAAATATTGAAATTGTCTGTTCTGGCTAAGAAGGGGAGTTCCAAGGGGGGTTTCTATTGGTGGGAATCCGACTAAAACTTTCATAGTTCGAAATTTTCTCTGAAAATGAGAAATTGAAAATTTATTTTCATTTTGTAATTACGCTCTTTGTAAGTTAAATAATTATCGCTTGTTTAAAAACATTTCTATGTTAATTTATAAACTCAACAACTCCCCCTACAAGCTGTATCAATAGTAATTACCAAATAAAAACCAATAAATCCTATTAAAACACTAACCCACAAATTTAAATTCCATTTAAAAAAAGCAAGAATTAAAAATATTAAAAATCCCAACCATGGAGCAATATATCCTAATATTTTCATAAAAGACATAAGTCTTTGATAAATTTAAGCTTTTGTATGATAAAAATAATCACCTACTAACCCAACTAACTTCTGCAGTTTTCTCAGCACTACTAAAAATACCTTTCAACCAACCAATACCATAAGCAAAATGTGTAGCAATGCTTATAATAAATACAAACCAACTCATTTTCAAACTTTCATGAAAACTAGTAAAAAGCATTAATAACAAATAGAAACCCAAAGCAAACAAAAAGCCAGCCCTAATAAAAACATTAAAGAAACTCCAAATCAATCCAGCAAAAAAACCAATAACAAAAAGGCTCAACAAAGAATAATACAATTTATCCCAAGAAAATTCTTTTTTAGTAAGCCAGGCAATATCCCTACCATAAATAAACATTTGTTTCAGATGCTTCCACAAACTGTCTCTTCTATGATGATGAACTATAACATCATCCACATACAGAACTTTATATCCTTTTTTCTGATAATCAAAACAAAACTTAGAATCTTCAGCAGTTAAAAAATTTGAAGCATATTCTATCCCTAATTTTCTAGAAAGATAATTGCAGCTGGGTAATTCTTTAGCATACTGACTTTTTGCCACTTTATATCTAATACACGCATCCCCTGATGTAAGAAAATTACTCAAAACATGGCCAGAAACATGCTCTGCAAAATTTCCTTCTCTTGGAGTTAAATTAGGACCGCCAACAATCCCAATCTTCTCATCTCTAAAATATTTAACAGCATTTTTCAACCAATCTCTTCTAGGATAAGCATCATCATCAATAAATGCGAAAAACTCTCCTGAAGCCAAAGCCATCCCTTTATTTCTCTTAAATGAAGGCTTAACCTTGCCAGTTTCAATTATTCTTAACCTATTATTCTTAGATTTCTTAGAAGTAAAGTCTGGCAAAACCAAAATCTCAAAATCTTCATAATCTAAATTTAAACATTCCCTAATGCATTTGATTGTTTGTTCATTAATTTCTCTGCAAGGGATTATAATACTAATTTTCTCATTCATTCATTATAGTCTTTTTTTGAATGTTAAAAAGATTCCTATGATGGAGGGAATAATTCCAGCAATAATAAGGCCAATGATTGACATAGAAAAAACTTTAGCAGCTGCAATATTAAACAACCCAAACAAACTTATTAAAGTTGCTTCTCTCGTACCTAACCCAGAAATACTTATAGGAATCATAGCAACTAAAGTCCCAATAGGGAAAATAGCTAAATAATAAATAAAATTCATTTCTATTCCAACAGACAAACCTATAAAGTAGTATATTAAATAAATAAAAACCCAATTTATTACATTTAATAAAAAGAACAAGGCAAAAAACCTCTTTTTAGGAATATTATCATAAAAAGAATCAAAAGTTAGCCTAACATTGTCCTTAACTTTTCTATGGAAAATTTTTATATAAAAAAATCTTAAAAAACTCTTGCTCCTCTCTTTTTTTATAAAAAATAAAGTGAGCAATACAAAGGCAAGGAATAAAGTAAAGAAAATACCAATTGGCAAATCTAATTTATCCTTGAAAACAAAAGAAAAGAAAATAGCCATAAAAATTACAGAACTAATATCTAAAACTTTGTCTATTGTAAAATTAAACAAACCCTTGCCAATATTCCCATTCCTTGTATATTTCTTTAGATATTCTGCTCTAACTACCGACCCCAGTTTACTTGGAGTCACCAATCCATAAAAATTACTTATCATATTGATTTTAAATGCCTCAATAAAAGGAACCTCTATCTCTTGGAACCTAGCTATAATAAACCATTTAAAAGTCTGAAAAAACATAGATAAAAAAATAAATACTATTGCTATTAACAAAAGATAAACATTAACATTTTTAATCTCTTGGAGGATATTAATCAAATTTATTTTAAATAAAATATAAACAAATAAAATAATTCCAATTATTGGAAGATATTTTTTCCAATTCTTTATAATTTTTTCCAAAATTGCCATCAAAACAAACTCTCCTTAAAAATTATCAAAGCCAACAAACAAAGCATTATTTGAAATCCAAAAATCAAATAAACAATATCTCTCTCATAAACTTTTTTCTTAAACTTTTTCAATATAAGCAATGATACATGTGTCAATCCATAAACTTTCCCATAAGGAACCTCTAAACTTTTGTCTTCATTAACTTTTGCAAAAGATTGTTTTTCAAGATGACCTCTAAGTTTCAAAACAGTTTCAATAATATAGGGAATAAAAATAAAAACAGCAATTTTCTCAAAATTACCCAAAATAGCCATGACAGCTATCAATGAACCAACAGCATAAGTTAAAATATCTCCAGGAAAAACTTTTGCAGGATATTTATTATAAAAATAAAAAACTACCAAACTACTTACCATCACTAAGCCAACAATAGCAAGCCAGATAGTTCCAGTTAAATAACTAACTAAACTTAGAAAACTAATTATTATAATGCCTTGTCCCGCTTCTAATCCATTCATCCCTGCTAAGAAATTATAAGTCGTTGTGGCCCCTATAATTCCTATTGGAATTAAAACTAAAGGATAAAATATTCCAAAATCAACCAAACCAAAACCAGGAATGCCCATTGTTTTTTCTCCCGCATTTATTACAACTAAAGGAATTGAAGCAATAAACGCGACTAACAATCTAAATTTTATTGATAATCCTCTAAAAGTCCATCCCAAAACATCATCGACAAAACCAATTAGAGCCAATATCAATATAACACTCAACAAAGCAAAGATTTCTAAGGTTTCCCCATTACCACCCAAAATAAAAGTTTTGATAGCAATATAACTCAAAACTCCCAGCACAAAAGCAATAACAACTATAATGCCTCCAGAAGCTGCAACATTCTTCACTCTATGGACTTTATTCATGTCTTCCCATAACAAACCAACTTCCCTGCATTTTTTAATCCATTTTGGCAGTGCATATGCTGTCAAAATAAAACTTATCAATATCGATGTTATTAATACTCTTTCCATTACCATTAATTAATTTAAAATTTAAGAGTTTTTAAAAACTACCCTTACAACAACCAATCTAAATACTTCGTCTCATCAGTATCTAAATATTCCTCTCTGAGCTTCTCTCTCCCAGTATACTCGACTTCCCATATTTTAATAGGCCCTCTAAAACCTTGAAAATAAATAAATTCAGGCAATTCCAGTCCTTGATTTCTCAAGTCATCCACTATTAATGCTGGCTCAGTATGGGCTAATTTAAAATTAGGAAAATTATTAAGAGGATCATCCATAATATAAACCTGAGCTAACATTCCCCTCATTAATCTTGGAGACAAGTAAAAAGCAGCCCCCATTTCTTTTAATCTAACTCCCCCATTTGTATCTATTCTTGGGAACACAAACGCAGTTGCCTCTATTCCAGATTTAAAATCAAGCAATTCACCTTTAATATATAAATATCTTAAATAGACATTATGCTGCTGACCTTGATAAATAGCAATGATATAAGGCTGTTTAACATTTGCTCCCCCATTTGTCATTGGAATTATTATTGCACCAACAGCAGCTGAACCAGCTGGAAGAAGGACTTCATTCCCATTTTGATTAATAACCAAATCTTCATCTACTCCTGTTCCCCCAGTATAAACAAGAAGGGTTTGATTATTAGTTTCCTGAGTTTGACCTTCATCCAATAAAAAAGTACCAATGAAAGAATATCTGTCAAAGTCCTTATCACTTCCAATACTTGAGAAAGCTGTATATTTCCCAATATCAGTACTATCTATTAGAAAGTGAGTTGCATTATGATTATACAAAAATTCTAAAGCATCATTCTGGTTATCTCCAGTGAGAACATGCCTTCCCATTAAATAATTCCAATAAGTTATGGCATTTCCCCCATCGCCAATTGTCGCCCTATTACCAATACTCTGCACCCAATAACCATAATCCCACCAATGACCAAAAACAGCATCCTGAGGAGTTTCATCCCTAACCCAATCCATTGCTTTTTGCCATTGAACATTATAGGGGCTGGGCACAAATACATAAGCTTGAGCTTTAACAGCTTCATAATAAGGAAAAAAAGTGTAAAGACTAGAAATTACAACTACAATTGCAAAAATTCCTAGAACAATCTTCCAATTTTGTTCCTTGGCCTTTAAAAACTTTTCAACACTCTCTACAACTAAAAATCCAACAAAAATACTTGCTATAGGCCCTAAAACCATAATTAACCTAACAGCCCCTCTAACAGTGAATAAAGTAAGTATAAACAAAGAAAACAATAACAAGTATTCAAACCTTATCTTCTCAAAACTCCTGTCCTCCCTTTTATGATACTTATTATAAAAATAAATAAAACTTATAACAAATAAAATAGCAGTTAAATAATAAAGAGCCTTACTAATAAAATTCTCTCCATTGAAGATACTATCGCCTGAATATCTTGAAAATACCAGTCCAAAAAAGAACAAAATATAACTAGCTGTCAAAATCCAAGCATCTTTTTTCCTTAATCTAAGCAGCATTTTTCTAAACAAAACAATAGAACCAACAAAAAACAACCAAAACATAATAGGAATATTTTTAATAAAAGGGCCAAAGCTCTGACTCCATTCTCTAAAATTAGGTTGCCTATTTTCAGCAACAGTTGTATTCCATCTTCCAATAACAGGCTTAAAAATTGTCTGATGAATTGCTTGTAATTTTCCTACAACAAATGAGGGTCCTAAAAAAACCAAGCTTAAAATTACCAAGATTATAATAGCTACAATCAAAGATAAAATAGTTTTCGGAATTTTTGATCTCCCAATAAATTTAATATCTTTAATTTTAGTGCCCCAAATTAAAAAATGAATAATCATGATAAAAAAAGTTAGAACAGCAATACCAGATGAAAGAGAAGTAAGCAAACTAAACAAACTATACTTGGCAGAAAAAGATAGTAGGATAACAAAATAACCAATTACCCAAGAACCATAAACTAAAAATTGTTTTTTCCTAACTTTATTTAAAATAAAAGCAATTAAGCTTGCTAATCCAATTGGAATAAAAGAATAAATTACTCCTCCCCAGATCAACCCCATTACACCAGTTGAGATTCCAGCTAAGATTCCAATTAAAACAGCCCTTCTCAATTTCTTAGCTTTCCACGCCTTTAAAAATAAATAAAAGCTCAAAAACATAAAAAAGAAAGCAGCAGATTCTTTTTCAGGAATCCCAGCAATTGTTCTTGAAACAAATACGGGAATAACAATCATGAAAAAAGTTGCTATCAGGCTTATTATATTTGCTTTTAAAATACTTCTCTTGGATCTTCTAATAAAAATCTCTCTAACAAACAAAAAAAAGCTGAGGATAGTAAGGGCAAACATTATAACTGGAAAAATAACTCCCGCATATTCAACATTTGACTCTATTCCAATAAAATTTAATCCATAATAAGTCCAAGCAATCATACGGGGAAGCAGCTGACTTTCAATAGAATTATCAAATCCTAGGGGAACGTTTCTCATCATATCTCTTTCAGGCAATCCTCCAGTTTCAACAATTGTCTTAGCATTTCTTAAAAATAACCAAGGATCTAAATCAGGCCCCAAAGTCCAGGTATCTGTTGTTATATCCCATAAACCTGGTTTCCCCCCATGATCAGTCATTGGCAAGCTTCTAATCTGAACTCCTATAATCAGTGCAATAATAAGGGCAATTATAACCCAGCCCTGCCCCTTACTAAAAAACTTCTTAAAAAAACCAGTTATCTTATCTTTTCTCAACTCAAGAAAATTATCCTCCCCCTCTATTCGAACATTTTCTTCTTCTGTCCTAACATTACCAACATTATTCTCATCTACCCTAACATTCTCTTCATCTCTTCTATCCTCTTCTCCAACACTACTTTCATTCATCAAAATACCTAATTTAAGAACTTTTTAAAGTTATCTTGGTTCAATAATATAGTAAACTATTAGCTAATACTATAGGACTAACATAAATAAGGGACCCATCTTGAAATTATTTATAAGCTACTAATAAATCATAATCAAAACTAACCTCTTAATAACTTACCAATCTCATCCAACAACTCTCCAGCACTTTTCTCCACTTCAATACTTTCCATTCCACAAAACCTACATTCATCAGCATTTTCCCCGCTAAAATTATAATTGCAATTTTTACATATGTATTTTACCATTTTATTAATCTCAAAACAAAGCTGGAGTAATAAATACCTCAATTAAAGCTGCTACAAAAAGTAAAACAACAGCCAAGATTATTAAGTTTAATGAATCTTGTAAAATTATCCAGAATTTTTCCGATCTTAAGTCATGTTTTATTACAGCTATACTTATTATTCCCCCTGCTAAGGCCCCCGCAAAATAACTACCTATTTCAGGAATTCCATGAATCATATATCTAGCAAGTCCTAATGGCAAATTAGCTAAACTTGATTCAGAAAAAATACCAATAGCAGCACTAATAACGCTGGCATTCCAGGCTAATATGAATATAGCTCCTGCCCCAAAAATTAAGGAAAACACTAAGGTAAAAATTAAAACATAAATATTATTAACAAAAATATTGACTATTTTTTGTTTTGCACTTAAAAAACCAGTTGTTTTAGAAACCTCCCCTATCCCATAACCAGAAATACACCCTTCAAAATTAGATGGCCTATTTATCATGCAATAAGTCTCAATCTGAGCTTTAAAATTCTGGTTTCCATCTTCAAAAACAATATACCAGAAAGAAAATGCAACAAGGAACCCAAAAAACAAAAACATAAAATAAGTTAATGCCTTTCCATGCTCTTCAAGCAATCTCACAAATCCAACCGATTGTAAATCTTTTTCCTCTTCTCTTTTTATTGCAAAATATAAAAAAGGAATAGAAAACATAACACAAAAAGTAACAACTAATATTCCAGCATATTTCGACAATACTGGATCTCTAGAAAAAATCCATTTGACCAAAAAAAGTGAGACAGTAGCATAAAAAGCTCCTACGAAAAACATTTCCCAGGGCCGTTTCTCAGCCTTAACAGGATTTATCAACATTTCAAACATGCGAAATTACCTCCTTGTAATGAGCAATTGAAATTTTTTAATTTCATATTATTTATTCACCTTTTCTACTTATTATACACATTAAGAGTTTTTAAAGAATTTGCTACTAAGTTAATTTTTTATACCCTTTTACCTTAATCCTTCCATGAAAAAAACAGGTGATAAACAGAAATTCAACCAAATCTGCAAAGATATTAAGTCTATTAAAATTCAAGGAGCAAGAAATATAGCAAAAGCAGGATTGCAAGCTTATAGACTTTTTCCAACTCCTGCCTCAAAGAAAAAACTTCTTTCACTTAGGCCAACAGAACCAATGTTAGAAAATGTATTAAACCTAGCAGAAAAACAACCAATAGCAAAAATACTACTTCATTTTAACCAAGCCCAAGAAAAAATAAACAAACTAACATTCAAATTAATAAAAAATAATGACGTTATTTACACTCATTGCCATTCTACAAACGTAAGCAACGCACTTATCTACACAAAAAAACAAGGAAAAAAGTTTGAAGTTTATAATACTGAAACAAGGCCTCTCATGCAAGGAAGAAAGACAGCAAAAGAATTAAGGAAGGCAGGAATTAAAGTAACAATGTTTATTGATTCTGCAGTAGATGTTGCATTGTCAGGAAAACAAAAGAATAAGAAAGCTAACAAAATCTTCCTGGGAGCAGATGCCTTAACTAACCAAGGCATTATTAACAAAGTAGGAAGTGGAACTATTGCAAAACTAGCAGGATTAAACAAAATCCCTTTATACATTATCGCAGATTCTTGGAAATATGCAAAAAAATCAGTCCCTTTAGAAAACAGAAAGCTAAACGAAGTTTGGAACAAGGCCCCAAAAAACATCAAGATAAAGAATCCAAGTTTTGAATTTGTCAATAAAAAATATATTAAGAATATAGTAACAGAGCATGGAGCTTTAAGTTATAATCAATTTTTAAAGAAGGTTGGATAATTAGAAAAATAAAAAAATTATTTTGGAATACGCTCACATCCTATTAATTCTCCTAAAAGCATCTCTGGTGGAGAGCCATAACTTGCATATCCATTACATTTATCACTATCACTCACTTTAGGATTTGGACAGGCAGTGTAAACCTTATAATCATTACATTCGCCTTCAGGATTATAAGGTTCGGGACAAAGCTTCCTACCAATGGGAATAGCTTCTTTCCCTTCTCTTCCTTTATTAGTATCTTTATTAGAATAACATCCACATACGCACTGTTTTTCATCTCTTGCATCAGTCTCACCACCACTAAGTCCGGGCGCAGTCTGGCCTAACCCTTCCTCTCCACTGGATGTACTTTCTTTTCCAGAAACATCAGCTCCAACTTCTGGCCCCACACCACCCTCACCACCAGCCACACCAGGTCCCATCGCTCCCAACGCCCCCTCACCAACTACAGCATCTTCTTCAGCAGGAGCCTTGAAAAATACTCCCCAGACTAGTGCAATTAATAGAACAACGACTATAATTAAAATAACAGTATTAGTATCAATCCCTTTTTTATTTGCCATTTACACTCTTTCTTTTTATTAACTAGTTTTT
>Ga0310122_10000087_pt1 | contig 57670 bp, 65 predicted proteins | sample CB6_Bottom_1051__FD_203503 | JGI IMG/M metagenome (GOLD analysis project Ga0310122, IMG submission 203503) | Marine microbial communities from Western Arctic Ocean, Canada - CB6_Bottom_1051 | ecosystem: Environmental > Aquatic > Marine > Oceanic | place: Canada: Western Arctic Ocean | collected... | reverse complement strand
AATTCAATTGTAATATCAAGATTTCCTTATCCAAATATTTCTTCACTTTTCTGGAAAATTCTCAAACTTACCAATCCAGAACATTTTATGAGTTTTTATTTAGATAAAGCAAATAGAGAATTATTGCAAAGAATCTATAGAGGATTAAGATCAAAAAATGATAAAGTTTATTTACTCTCTCCGGACATTCGGGTTTTAAGGTTTGAATTATAATTATCTAAAACTCTTTTGCCTTTTTCTTCTAGCTTTACTATCTCCGGGCTTGTAAGCTTCTTTACGTCTCGTATCAGCTATTAAAAGATTTTTATCATAATCACTAAAGGCCCTTTTCAGTTCATCTGATTTCGTGAATTCAACCAATGCTCTGGCAATGGCTAGTCTACTTGCTTCTATCTGGCTCTCACTCCCTCCACCTTTAACATTAACCTTAATATCAAAATTAAACTTGCCAAGGGTTTTTTTCGTAATCTCAATAGGCTCATCAATAATTAATTTTTTAAAGAAATCATAATTTTCATAAGGAATTTTATTAATCAAAACCTTTCCATCTCCTTCAGATATAGTGGCTTTTGCTATTGCCGTTTTTCTTTTTCCACTTATTGTTAGTTTATCTTCTGCCATATTCTTATTATCAAAGCTTCTCCGAAAGTTCCTTTAATTCAATAAATTTCATTTTTTTTACAGCAGTAATCTTAATCATTTTTTCACTTTCTAATTCTTTAGGAATACCATCATAACATTTTATTCTTTTAAAAGCTATTTTTCCCTGACCCCTTCTAAAATCAGGAAGCATTCCACGAATTCCTCTCTTCAACATCATATAAGGAACTTTGGAATATTTGGGACCCTTCAAAGAATGCCCTCCCTTTCTCCTCAACACGCTATATTTTTCAACAATTCCCTTTTTATCTCCTGTCATAATTGTTTTTTCTGAATTAACAATTATAATCTCATTACCCTCTAATGCCTTTTTAGCAGCAAAACTACAAAGCCTTCCAAAAATGGCCCCTTTTCCATCAATAATTATTTTTGCCATTTTAATATATCTGCCCCCTAGAACTTCCAGTTATTGCATTTCTAGTTTTAGAATTTGATATAGATTTTGAATTTAAAGGAGATTGATAATAACTATTAATTGGTCCCAGATATTTATCTCTAAATCTAGTTTTATTAGAATCATTTGCCTTAAGATTTTTATCTTGCTTAACCATACACTCTAATTTTATTATCATATTATCTCAACCCCTTCTAATTTATTATTACCTTTAATCTCTTCTTTAATACTATTAATTTTACATCCAGCTTTTTTTAATTTTTCCTTAGCGCTTTCCGAAAAACTTAATGCAGAAATATCTACTTTTTTCTCAATTTCTCCACTTCCTAATACTTTTCCTACAACCATTATTTTATTGCCTTTAGTTTCTTTTTCTAGCTCATCTAAGTTAATTTTTTTATACTGGCTATTTGGTGCAGATATCTTTTTAGCTAAATTTAAAAGATTATTTTCCTTAGCTAATTTAATTGTTTCAACTATTTCTGGATTTCTTTTCTTTAAAGTTCTTTTTGATATTTGTGTTTTACTTATCATTCTTAATTAAACCTGGCAGAAGTATTTACTTCTGCTCAGCGCGTTAACTCGCAGGTTAAAATTCCAAACAAATTTCTCTTTAAAAACCTTTCTAATGCGGGAAAGAGGATTCGAACCCCTGTAAGCACTAAGCTACGTCGGCCTTAACGACGCCCATTTGACCACTCTGGCATTCCCGCTTATAATAAAAATAAGGAGGAATCCCCTTTTTAAGTATTTTTATTCTCTCATCTAAAGTTGTATATGGAGGACAAAATCCAAATTTTTTCCATACAAGATATTTAGTGAAATGTTTAGGATTCTTAGATCCAATTTTCCCAAACCACCTATTGGTTTCTATTCCACCAGATATCTTTACTTTGTAAAGGGTTTTCCAATTTCCTCTCTTTTTGTCCTTGCTAATTAAACATTTAAATCCTAATTTTTTTAATAAGTAATATATTTCTTCCATTAAATTTTTTGAGGTGCATGATAGATAAATCCTAATCTGTGTGTGGTAAGTATTATTTCTAATTGAATAGTTTCTCTGACATGATACACATCCATCAGCATCTAGAAATCCCCTTAGAAATCTTATAGTGTATTCTTTATCTTCTTTAATCCATCCTGGAATAAATAGTTCACCCTTCACACCACTAGGTATACCTAAAGAGTTAAATTCATTTTCAATTTTAGGGCTCTCTAAAGAAATCCCATAGAAATTTTTGTTTTTATTAAAGACAATCCCAGCCCTCCTATCAAAAATAGGAAACATAATCTCTTTATTAAACAAAGGGATTATATAACTATCATAATGGGGTCTATCCTCTATTAAATGTCCCCTTAATTGAAACCTCATTTTATTAGAATTAGGCCTATAAGTAAGTCCACCATCACCAAAACTTAATCCAACGAGTTCTGCAGTATTTCCATTCTTTTTTAATATGAATTTATTTCTCCTCTAATTAACAACTAAAAGAAATATATTTATAACTTTCTATTACTAGTTATTTAATCTTACTCAATTCTTTCAAATTATCCTCTAAAACATCAATAGATTTTAGAAAAATATCTTTAACATCTAATTGTCCCCAACTTTCAATATTAAATTCGAGTTCTTTTGCTTCCTTAGCCGCCTTAATTTTCTTAATTCTTTCCTCATTTAACCCTTTATTTTTTAATTCTTCTTCATCAAAACTTATTTTACCTTCTTCATTAACATTAACAAAATCAAGAATTTCTTTATCTAAGTTGTGCTTATAAAAAATCAAGCCAGGAGAATATTTCACATGTTCAATTCCCTTACCTAAGCTAGCATTACAAATAATTTCAATTTCTTGTTCTTTATCTAAGAGTACAATAGGAATTTTAAATTTAGTTCCTATATTGGGTTTAATATCTGTAGAATAAATTGTTTTAGGGCCAACTTCTTTCAATTTAAATTTTACTTTTTTAATTGCTTTATCTGTTTTTATTGGTATTAATCCTATTCTATGGGCAATAATTTCATCATATAAAGCAGAATCATTTTTTATAATTTCAACTTCATCAATAGTCATAATAGGAATTTCCAAAGCACTTCTTCTTATGGCATTAGATAAATCAATCTCCATATCTGTAATAAAACTTATCTTTTGCCTTTCCTTATCATAATTTTTTATCTTTATCATCTTATAGTTTTGATTATTTTTAGCTTTTTAAAGCTTACACTTCTTGTTTTTAAGGTCTTCTCCCCCTTCTACCACCTTTCTTTTTAGGTCCGCCTCTAGGAATCCGGGTTGTATCCATAATACTTAATATTTTAAAACCAGCTCTTGTTAAAGATTTAATAGCGGCATGAGTTCCGGGCCCAGGATTAGCTTGCCCTGTTTTTGCCCTTACCTTAACATAAAAACCTGTAATTCCATTGTCTCTTGCTTCTTCAGCAATTTTTTGAGATATAAACATTGCAATAGTTGGGTTAGCTTTTAATCTATCTTGTTTAGTTGACTGCCCTCCAGAAAATTTAGCAATACTTTTCCCAGACATATCTGTAAGATTTATAACAGTATTATTAAAGGTTGTATAAATATTCAAGATTCCTATTCTTTCTTGTTTTTCTTTCTTAGGTTTTTCTTTAATCCCTACTTTATCTTCTTTAATCTCTTGTTCTAATGCTTGTTCTGCCATTTTATTTTCCTTCAGCCTCTCTCTTACCTACTTCATTTCCAACAATCATTGGTTTTATCAATGCTTCTTCAACAACAGGTTCAATTTTCTTTTCCAAAACTTCTTCTTTAATTTTTTCTTCTTTTGACTTTGGTTTTTCAGTTTTTAAAACAATATCTAATTTAACTAAGGGTTCTTCTTCTAAAGTAATTTGATAAGAAGGAATATTAACTACTTGATCTCTAACAGTAACATGCTTATGGGTTATTAATTGTCTCGCCTGCTTTGGAGTTGTTGTAAGTTTTTTTGTAAACAATACAGTTTGTAGTCTTCTTTTTAGCCAATCTTCTTTGTCTAGAGCAAGAGCATCTGCAATACCATTAATATCAAAACCTTTTTTTTGAAGCCTTTCAACAAATGCTTTTTTTTCTTCTTCACTAGCTGTAATTAGTTGTTTAGCAAGATTTCTAATTCTACCAATTGCAGCATCTGCTTTCCATATTTCTTTTTTATTTTTCAAGCCATATTTTTCTCTAAGAACATTCTCTTCATCAATTCTAACCTTATCAAAAGGTCTTTGAGGTCTTGAATATTTTTTTCTTTGTCTTTTCATTGTTTCATTCCTACCAAGCAATGAAAATGCTTGGAAACATCGAAAACCTTTGGTTTTCGGGGCTCCAAAATCTTTGATTTTGAAGTCTTTGATTTATATTGTCTTTTCATCTTTTCTTCTTAACTCCTATAGCTTTTTTCTTACCTTTACTTCTAAAATTACTTTTTGTTCTCTGCCCTCTAGTTGGATGTCCAAAAGCATGCCTTAATCCTCTATAAGATCTTATTTTTTTCAACCTTCTAATATCAAATTCTTTTTTCATTTCTAATTCTGCCATTATTAAATGACTATCATTTCCCGTTTCAAAATCCTTTCTTCTATTAACTAAATAATCTGGCAATTTTGGATTTTTTAAAAATTCTGTAATTTTATTGATTTCATCTTTACTTAATTCAGACGCCTTTTTATTAGGATCTAGCCCAATTATTTTACAAGTAGCATTACTTATAGTCCACGAAACTCCTTTTATATAAGTAAGACCAGCAAGAATTTTTTTATTCCCAGGAATATCTGTTTGCACAATTCTAATTATTGATGCAAATTCTTTCTTGCCTTCTTGAGGCCTTTCTTCTTCTTGTATTTGTTCTGCCATGTTATTTTTTAAATCAATTATTTTTAAACTTTACTCTCAGAAATTGAACTTTTATGATCTCTTATAAATAAATTATATTTTTCTCCTTTAATTATTTCTTCTAAAATTCTTTTTTCAATAGCTTTTTTAGGGTCAGGAAGATTAGATACTCTTTTCTTTAAATCTTCTAATGATGCAAATGGTTTCTTATTTCTTTCAGTTAATATAGCCTCAGTGTGTTTTTTACCAAAACCGGGAAGCAATTCAAATTGATGTAATCTAGTATTTATTGCTTCAGCTGTATTAAAAAATTCTACAAATTTATCTTCATCTCCAGAAATTTGTTTTTCAATAAACTCTCCTAGCTGCTGTTTTGCAGTTTCTGTTAATTTATCCTCAGGCAATCTTCCTTGTATATAATATATTTTATCTCTTTTTCCATCTCCAATATAAACTTCTTCCTTAACTTCTAATTTTAATCCTCTCCTAGGAATTAATTGTAATAAAGTAAAATTTTTTTTCCCTATAGCTTGGGCTATGGCAATCATTTTATTTTCTAACGGATAACCATAAGGTAGGTAATCTAAGATTATTGCATGTTCTTCTTTTTCCATTTTTTATCTTATTTTGAGTTTTTAACAATCTCAAGTATTTTATTAATTTCATCCTCGTTTAAACTAACATCAGTAAAAATCTTATTAAGATCTGACGCATCTCCTGGAAGCAAGTCCACTATTTTAACTATGTGTTCTCTTTTTATTTTGATTGAATCTAATTCTTCTAGTTTTTCTTTAATTTTTTTTGCCTGACTAGATTTTGCTTTAAGAAATTTTTTCAAAAATAATTCCATTTCTTGTTTTTTCTCACTATCATCAATTTCTTTAACTATCTCTTCAACTTCATTCATGTTTAAAGGTGTTCTTTCTAATATCATTTTAATTTTTTTAAATGTACAGGATGTATTATATAAATTTTTCCCTTATTTAAATCATTTATTTTAACAATATAAGATTTTCCCCTCTTATCCTCTATAACTCCAGATCTTCCTTGCAATCTTTTAGGAAATTTGGGCTGTACACTTAATTCCCTTTTAACAGCAACTCTATCTCCTTTATTAAATTCTTGAAAGTAATTACTAAGTTTAACTTTTCCATGTTCCCTTATTGATTTTCTTTTTATCATTTTTACATGTGCCTCTACATCTAATTTTCATCCTCTTCACAAATTCCATAGAATTAATACGTTTAAAAAGGTTACTGAGAGATAGATTTATCCATATATTTATTCATATCTCAATGCATCAACTGGTTTTAATCTAAAAGCCTGCATTGCGGGAAAAATTCCAGATAACGTGCCTATCATAAATGAAAAAGTCAAAGCTCCTACAATTATAACAGGATTCATGGAAGCCTGAAACAAAGGAACCCCTATATAAACTGCAGCAGCATATTCTGCTCCCTTAGCTAATCCTAAACCAATTACAACCCCAATAAACCCTCCAACTAATCCCAATAACCCTGATTCAATCAAGAATAAAAACAAAATATGAGAGTTTTTAGCACCAATAGCTTTCATAGTCCCAATTTCCTTTGTTCTCTCCAAAACAGAAGCATACATCGTATTCATAATTCCAATACCTCCAACTAACAAAGAAATACCAGCAATTCCAACTAAAACTCCTTGAACAACTGCAAAAATATTATTAAAACTATTAAGCAATTGTTCAGAAGTATGAACATGAAAAGTTTCTTGGCCCTTTTTTTCATTTCTAGATTTTCTTAGCTCTTTTTTAATATCTTTTGCAACTTCTTTAGGGTCAAAGCCAACAGCAGTTTTAGCTATGATTTGGCTTTCCTCATCCCCTATATCTAAAACCTCTCTCAAAGCATTTTTTGAAACAGATATAGAATTATCATCAAACGGATTTCCTATTTTCCCTCTTATTCCTATAACCTTGAATTTAACACCTTCAATTTCTATAGTATCTCTCAACCTTACAGGCCTATCCCACATATCTCCAAATGCATGATTATTTCCAACGACAGCCTTAAATCTATCTTTATCTGTTAGCTCTCTTCCTTCTATAACTTCAAAACTTCCAAGATTTTCAAAAATGGAAAGATAATCTTCATCCATTCCAAAAGTAAATACAATTTTAATTTCATCCTTAAATTTAACAACTCCCGATTTTACTAGAATCCCTCCTGCATCCTCCACTCCTTTTACATTTTTTACAGTCCTCAGATCCTTTGATGTTAAAATTAAAGATTTACTAGCAGCACTTCCAGGAGGGCCAAAAGTACTCGATTCTATAATTATTTTATCTACCCCTAAAACATTTATAAATTCTTCAGTAATATAATCCTGCAATCCCTGTCCTAATGATAACAAAGAAACAACAGCAGCAATGCCAATAAAAATTCCAATCATAGTCAACCAACTTCTCAATCTACGCCTCTTCAAATTATTTAATCCTAGTGCAAAGAAGTCCTTTATCATTTTTTTCCTGAAGTTATTTAGAACTATTCCTAGCCTTTTTCTTCAACTTTCTATAAACAACATAAAGAATAATTACTGAAATAATACCAGTAATATAAAGAAAAGTATTATCTTTTTCCATTAAACCTAACTCAATAGCTTTTTTCTCAGTATAAACACTTACTGGAACACCAAAATTTTCCCTATACTCTTTATTCAAATCATCTTTATAGATTATGGTTATAGGTATATTAACATTATTTGGAATATTCTTCTTAAAGAAAACTTTGACTTTTATAGAATCAAAATCATCGCTATCAATATCTCCAATATACTGTCTTTCTGAACCTAACAAACTAAAATAAACAGAACTTCCGATTTTAACTTCTATAAATTTAGCATCACTTAATCCTTTATTAGTTATTGTAATTAAAAATTCATTATTTTTATTCTTTAATAACAATCCCTCGCCAACATTAACATCAATTATAGGCTTAGAGTCAACTACTATGCTTATCAAAGAAGGTTTTGTTTTAACAATAGCACTTCCATTTTCAACATAACTTATTGTCAAAGGAATCTTATAAATCCCAGATTTAGCATTGTTTAAAGCTATGATTTCAAACTCAACATACTTTGTATCATCCTTACTAATCTCATCAATACTATCTTCTGAAGCAGAATTAAAAGGTGCAAATGGCACATTAGTTAGATCTAAAACAACACTAACATCTTCAATATCCTCATTACCATCATTTTCCAATCCTATCCTTATTTTAGAAGTTTCTCCAGGTTTTATCTCATTTATCATACTAACTGAATCAATAACTAAAGCTGAAGCAAAACCAATCATGCTAACTAGAAATAATACTAACATCAATACAACTAATGTAATTTTTAATATTTTATTCATTTTTAAATTTTAAGGGCTTGAAAATTTTTAATTTTCAATGTTTTTGTCTTAATTCTCTCAAAGAAATATACCTTTTAAATCTTTCTAAGTGTTACTTCTTAAAAGTTAGAACAAAACATAAGAAAATCACTTAATAATCTTTCCATCTTTTAATTTATAAATCTTCTTAGCATATCTAGCCATATCTAAATCATGAGTAACTAAAATTATGGTCTTTCCTTGCTTGCTTAATTTAACAAACATTTCTGCAACCTCTTTTCCCCTCTTACTGTCCAAATTACCTGTTGGCTCATCTGCCAAGATCACTTCAGGATCATTCGCTAATGCTCTTGCAAGAGCAACCCTCTGCCTCTCACCACCAGATAATTCTCCTGGTAAATGATTAAGTCTAGGCCCTAATCCAATATCTTCTAGCAGTTTTTTAGCTTTCTCTTTTCTATCTTCAAATTCAACATTTTGAAAAATCATGGGTAGCATTACATTTTCCAAAGCAGTTAATGTAGGAATTAAATTAAAGGTCTGGAAAACAAAACCAATCTTCTTACCTCTTATCTGGGCTAATTCGGATTCTTCTAAATTCTCTATATCTAATCCATCTAAAAATATCTTGCCTTTGCTTGATAAGTCCAAAGCTCCAACAAGATTCATCATAGTACTCTTTCCACTACCAGAAGGCCCCACAATGGCCACAAAATCTCCCTTATTAATTGTTATATCAACATTTTTTACAGCTTCAATTATAGAATCTCCCATCTGAAAATTCTTAGATACATTCTCAAGCCTTATTATCTCTTGTTTTGCCATAAGAATTCAGAAAGAAGCAAGTTTAAAAACCTTACTAAAACCAACTATTTTGGTCTAAATCCCCTCTTTTTCCAGCATCTTTCATATTTTGTATAATAGCAAGAAACATCTTTTCCCCAAAGGCACTCTTCCCACAATTTTCACAAAAATCAATTATATTATTATCATCCAACTCACACTTACAATAAACACACTTTTTCATATTTCTCTCCTTTTTTATATTATATTTAGAATATTAAAAATCTTTTTATATTAATATGTATTTCCTATAATATGAATCATAGAAAACTTTCAAAAGAAGAAACAGAATTAGAAATTAATAAGATATTTTCTAAAAAACCTTTTCCAAGTCCAAGAGAAGTAAAAAAGTCTAAAAGACTAGCAATGTCTAAAAATATCAAACTAGGAGATCTTAGAAAAAAATTCTGCAAGAAATGCCTTACCTTTTTCCAACCATCAAACTCTGAAATAAGAATAAAAAAATCTTTTAAAGCAATTAAATGCAAGAATTGTGGTTATGTAAGTAGGTATAAGATGAACTAAAACTTTTTGAATTTATTAATTAATTCTAAAGTATCAACTTGCCCTAAAAACATTGCCCTGCAGCAATATCTTTCAACCCCTAATTCATCCATAACTTCCTTACTATCTTCTCCTTTTTCTTCTACTCTCTGTTTAAATTCTTCCCATAAATGAGCTATAGGTTTTCCACAACTGAAACATCTTACTGGTATTATCATTTTTTATTATTATAAGTGAAGACAACTTATGAATTTTACTTCATCTCTGAAACTATTTTCATAACATAGCCTGCTTAACTTCTGTATTCGGAATGAGAACAGGTGTGACCAGACTATTATGGTCGTCTCCAATATATCTTAAATCTAACCATTTATAAAGCTTTTTATACCTATTTTTATTACCATTTTTGTAAGCGGAGATACCGAAGTGGTCAAACGGGACAGCCTCAAGAGCTGTTAGCTTAGTGCTTTCGGAGGTTCGAATCCTCCTCTCCGCACTTATCTTCTTAACTCAACAAACTAAAGATTCCTTTCTGCAATAGAAATAAACTAACTATTACTACAAACATAGAAGAAATCCCCACAGTACTTCCAATTATTATGAAGATTGAACTTATTATATCTAACAAACTAGCTAAACTTAAACCAACAAAAAAAACAACACCCTTAACAAGTAAAAATAAACCCAATAATAAAACAAAAGAGGATAAGCTTACTATATTGAAGATCCCAAACATCCAGAATACTAAACCTATAAAAACATCAAATATCCCCAATACCTTAATTATCATTTTATCTTTTGGTTAAATTTTGGTTTGCTTAAAGATTTTTAAAATCTTTAGTAGGCTTTTTAAACTAATCATATCTTTTAAAATTATCTATTGTAAGCTCCTGTAGCTCAGCTGGATAGAGCGCATCCCTCCTAAGGATGAAGTCGCAGGTTCGAATCCTGTCAGGAGCATATCTTCACCACAAAAAACTTTAAATAGTAATTATCAACTATCATTATCATGGCATTTACATTACCAGATTTACCATATTCTTTTGATGCATTAGAACCACACATAGATGCAAAAACAATGGAAATTCATCATGACAAGCATCATGCTGCCTATGTGAAAAAGTTAAATGAGGCAGTTGAGGGAACAGAATTTGCAGATATGGACATTATAGAACTTCTAAAGAATATTGATAAATTACCAGATGACAAAAGACAAGCAGTTATTAATCATGGAGGAGGACATGTTAATCATACTTTATTTTGGGAACTAATGTCTTCAGACGGAGGAGGAGAACCAACAGGAGCCATTGCAGAAGCAGTTAATAGTAAGTTTGGTAGTTTCAAGGACTTTAAAGAACAACTTAGTAATGCAGCTGCAACTAGATTTGGATCTGGCTGGGCTTGGCTAATAGTTAATAGTGATGGAGAGCTAGAAATTATTAGTACGGCAAACCAAGACTCTCCTTTAATGGATAATAAAAAACCAATCCTAGGACTAGATGTCTGGGAACACGCATATTATCTAAAATACCAAAACAAAAGACCAGAATATGTAGAAGCTTTCTTCAATGTTATTAATTGGAAAAAAGTTGAAGAGCTTTTTAATGAAGCAAAACAATAAATATTTAAACATAACCTTCTTAATATAAAATATAAAATGGCAGATCAAAAACAAATTCAACTAATTTCAAGGGATACTATAATATCTGAAATACTTGAAAAACATCCTACTAAATCAAGACTTTTAACAGAGATGCTTTTAGACTTTGGGATACATTGTGTAGGTTGTGGCGCTTCTACTTTTGAAACTCTTGGACAAGGAGTTTTAGGACACGGTTACACTGAAGAACAGTTAGACAAACTAGTTGTTGATTTAAATAAAGTTATAGAAACTGAAGATGGGTCTTCTACAAAAACAAAAACAGTTGAAACCCAAGACTTTAAATTAACTTTAACAAGCCAGGCAATAAAAAAGGTTAAAGAAGCAATAAAAGAGCGAGGAACGGAAAATGCGGCATTAAGAGTCGCAGTCGTTACAGGTGGATGCTCAGGATACTTATATGACTTACAATTTATAGACAAACCTTCAAAAGAAGATCTCAATTTCAAACAAGACAATGTTAATATTGCAGTTGATAAAGAAAGCATAAGTGAATTAAACGGAATGGAAATAGACTTTGTAGATACCCTAAATGAATCCGGATTCAAATTTAATAATCCAAATGCAGAGCATGGTTGTGGTTGCGGTAAGAGTTTTGGGTAATTCTAAGTTAATGTCTTCCCAACTTCACTACTATTAAAATATCTAAATCCTCTTTTTTCCCAAAAATGATGTTCCTTCGACATTCCCGAAGGGGTTATTACAATCCCCTTACAGCTAAATTCTTCAGAAACAAAATCTTCAATTATGCCTGCCAATGAGCTCCCATGACCTTGCCTCAACTTACTTCCATCTATATTAAACCTAAGAATATAACACACATCAGGTTCTACTTGGATATCAAATCTTGTATGATATTTATTTTCAACTAACTTTGGCGTATTTGCGTAGCCGATGTACACATGATTAGAAACATGTACACCAATCCAATGACCTTCTTCATATAATGGAAATTCTTTTAACTTTTCCCTTAAATGTTGAGATACTTGAACTCCATCATAATCCATATCCACTAACTATTTATTTACCTTAAAAATATTGTTATTATAATAGAGCCGCCAAAGATTTTAAATACCCCTAATTAAAGCTATTATCATGTACAAATTAGAATTAGACAAACTTATCCAAACAATAAAACAACAAAAAGCCAAACAAGTTCTTATTCAATTACCTGATGGTATGAAACATAAAGCAGACCAGGTAGCAGATGCTATAGAAGAAGAAACATCTGCCAAATCCTTTATCTGGCTTGGAAGTTGTTATGGTGCTTGTGATTTACCTTTAGGAATGGATATTCTAAACATTGACTTAGTTATCCAATGGGGACATAATAAATTTAACAAGGAATCATGGTAAATAACAAACTTAGGAAGGTTGCATCTAGGAAACCTAGGTTTCCTGGATTAAGGAGGCATGGTGATTAGAAAATGCCAAGATTACTTTTAATAGACGCAAAATGGGAAGGAGAAGTTAAACTTACAGATAAACTCAAACAACATCTAAAAAAAACTAAACCAAAATCAATAGATTTATTCGCATCAGTACAATTTTCAGACATAACAAATTTTCTGGAAGAACTAAAAAAACTAGGAATTAAAGTTAATATAACTAAAGCAAAACGTACCAATAAGCCTCTACAAATTTTAGGATGTGATTGTTACCCAGATTCTTTCAAAGATAAATTAGAATCAGATATGATTCTATATCTGGGCGATGGAATGTTCCATCCAAGGGCTTTGATCCTAGCTGTTGATAAACCAATAACAATTTTTGATCCAATTTCAGATCATATAAAAATTGTAGATAGGAAGGACATGGAAAAAGAACTCCAAAGAGCCAAAAGAAATCTCAAACTTTTTCTCAATGCAGAAAGAATTGGAATCCTAGTAACAATAAAACCAGGACAGCAATATTTTCTAGCTGCTAAGAAATTAAAACAAGACTTGGAGTCTAAAGGCAAAAAAGCTTACATCTTCATTGATGATACTTTAGATCCTAGTCACTATGAAAATTACCCATTCATAGAAGCTTGGGTAAATACAGCCTGCCCGCGAATTGGAACTGATGACATTACAAACTTCCCTCAAGCCATGATTAATTTAAGAGATGCTCTAGATCCTATTAAGGCCTTAGAAAACTTAGAATAGATAATTATTAATAAACCCATTTCATCAGATTGACATGGAAACTAAACTAAAAATAATCCAACCTAAAATAAAAATCTTACAACCATCTTCAGAAACTCAACTATCAGAAACCCAACAAAAAAAATTAAGAAAACAAGGTTATCGTTTAGTTGGCAATCATTCTGCTGTTAAAATTTGTGAATGGACAAGAAAAATGCTTAGAGGAGATGGTGGATGTTATAAATATATTTTTTATGGAATAAGATCTCATCAATGCTTGCAAATGACAACAAGCATGTTTTGTGCATCTAGATGCAAGTTTTGCTGGCGTGGAAAAAAGGCCCCAGTTTCAGAAAGTTGGTATGGTCCTATTGATAGTCCAGAACATATAATCAATCATGCAATTGATGAACATATTAACCTACTCCAAGGATTCAAAGGAATGGGTTATGATAAGGCAGATAAAACTAGGATTTCTGAATTGGAAAATGTAAGGCATGTAGCTTTATCACTTACAGGAGAACCAATTACCTATCCCCTGATAAATGAAATCTTACTTGCATTCCACAAAAGAAAAATCTCAACATTTCTAGTAACAAATGCTCAATATCCAGAACAAATTAAGAAAATAGACAAAGCAACTCAACTTTATTTAAGCATAGATGCCCCAAACAAAGAATTAATGAAGAAAATAGATAATCCACTTTTCCCAGATTATTGGGAAAGAATGCTTGAATGTCTTAATCTTCTCAAAACAAGAACTTATCGGACTTGCATTAGACTAACTATGATTAAAGATGAAAATATGTGTAATCCAGAACAATATGCTAAACTTATTAAACTAGGACAACCAGATTTCATAGAATTAAAAAGTTATGTTCATGTTGGAGCCAGCAGGGATTTTTACAACCAAGAAAACATGCCAAACTTAGAAGAAATGGACGATTTCATGAACCAACTTCTTACCTACTTGCCAGAATATGAATTTTCAAGAACCCATAAACCTTCACGAGCTATTTTGTTAATAAGAAAATCATTAAACAAAAAACCTTGGATAAATTTTCCAAAATTCTTCGAACTTATTGAACAAAACAAAGAATTCAATGCAGAAGATTATTGCTCAGAAATTATTCAGCCGAATGAATAAGAATTAAACTCAAATAACACACAAATCACAATCTTTTGAAATACTAGAATCTTGTTTTCTATGCAACTTACATAAATTCTCAGAACCTCTAAATCTTACACATAATCTATATAATTCTTCATTAGCATTTCCTTTTTCAACAATCTCTCTAGCAGTTTTATTAATCTCTTCCATTTGTTCTTTAGAAAATTTTAGCTCATTTCCTCTTTTATATTTCAAATACTGACTTACTGCACTCTCAGTAAGTCCGATAGTTTCTGAAACTTGTCTTTGAGTCATTGCAAAATCAGAAATCAAAATTTTAGTTATTTCTTTTCTTAAAGCAGGAATTAGATACCAGACTTCTAGTTCTTGAGGCATAATTTTCATAATCTGAAATTTCCTATGGAAATGAGGGTTTGAAAATCCTTAATTTTCATAATAACTTAAAGATAGTTAAGTTTTTAAATATTACTAAAAATAATATTAAATGGAAAGAAAAAAAGTTCATAGATTCAAGTCAAATGTATTGGAAATAAAACAAATAACACCAAGCACTAAACATTTAGTTATTTCTACACCAGAAGATTTTGATTTTTATCCTGGTCAATTCATTTCTTTAATATTAAACATAGATGGCAGAGAAATAAGAAGGCCTTATTCAATTGCATCTAAACCCACTCCAAATTCCTTAGACCTTTGCATAAAAATCCTTCCAAATGGATTAGCCACTCCTACAATTGACAAGTTAAAATCAGGAGATAAACTTGAAGTTCTTGGTCCTATGGGTGATTTTATAATAAAAGAATCTGCCTTAAATAAACCTCTTATTTTTATCTCAACCGGGACAGGCGTAACTCCTTTTAGATCAATAATTCATCATTTGCTTCATAGTAATTTCAAAAATAAAATTATTTTACTAACTGGTTACAGGCATGAATTTGATGTCCTTTATGAAGATGAATTTAAAGAACTTGCTGATAAAAATGAAAATTTTTCTTACAACAGAATTTTAAGTCAGTCAGACCAGGATTCTGGATATGTACAAGATTTAGTTAAGAAAAATTTGCTCCCAGAAGCAAATTATTATATTTGCGGTTTAAAAGAAATGGTTAATGCTGTTAAAGATTTATTAGAAGAAAAAGGCATTCCAAAAGAACAAGTTTTCTTTGAAAAGTATGATTAAATTTGCATAACTGGCTTATGTAATGAAACTACCTTATAAAGAATTGGGGTAACTATTGTTCCTAAAGCATCTAAAATAGCAAATACTGCAAGAACCTTAAAAAATATGATATCATTAACATCAAATTCTACAAGAATCATATATATCAGCATGGCAGCTACTATAAAAATAAACAATAATGTAAGAGATAAAAATGTATTAACTGCTGTTTTTTCTGATTTTATTAATAAAAGTAATGAACTATGAGCAATACCTACAGATAATATAATAAAGATTATAGTTGTTTTCCAAAGTCCCAAATTAGAGTCCAATAAATCTCCCCATATAATTACTGTAGTAAATAAAAATCCTAAAACAGCCACTAACATACCAAGACCAGCTAAAATCATATACCTATTTTTATCATAAAGTACAGAACTGCATAATCCAGTTAAACTAAAGCCTCCAATAGCCAATGTAGTGAAAAAAATTCTTGCTTCTATCTCTCCAAATCTCCCAATAAGAATAATTGCTATACCAACAAGTGCAGCAATACTTAAGGAAACAATCATTGTTATCAAAAAAACTTTTTTGAAATTAACATTCTCTTCCATAATGAAAATTATAAATAACTCTTATTTAAAAAACTATCTATAAAAAATCACCAAAACGTTTAAAAGTAATTAAAACTTAACAATAGTTAAGATGTCAGACCTAACTGTTATACAACCAACTGAAAAAGAACAAAAGGAGTTAGAGGAAACTTTTGAAATAAATAGAGAAACTTACGATCATTATAATGAGGAAAACTTAGCTTTCAAGGCAGAGCCAGGAGTAACTGAAGAGTTGGTTAGACGAATTTCTAAAGATAAAAATGAGCCGGAATGGATGTTGAAAAAGAGACTTTTAGGATTTAAACTCTTTAATGAAAAACCACTCCCTAATTGGGGTCCAGACATTTCTGATCTTGATTTATCACAAATAATATATTATATGAGGCCAGATGCTATGAAAAATGCTAACTCATGGGACGATGTTCCAGAAGATATAAAAAAAACTTATGAAAAACTAGGAATACCTAAAGCAGAGAGAGAAGCTCTTGGAGGAGTAGGAGTGCAGTACGAAAGTGAAATTGTCTATCATAATTTAAAGAAAGAACTTGAAGAAAAAGGTGTTGTATTTTTAGATATGGATGAAGCATTACAACAATACCCTGAAATGGTTAAAAAATATTTCATGACAACTTGTGTTCCAATAGCTCTGCATAAATTTGCAGCATTACACGCAGCTGTTTGGTCTGGTGGAACTTTCATATATGTTCCAAAAAATGTTAAGGTTACTGAACCATTACAAGCTTATTTTAGGATGAATGCTAAAAAAGGAGGGCAATTTGAACATACATTAATAATAGTGGATGAAGGAGCCGAAGTTCATTATATTGAAGGCTGCTCAGCCCCACAATATACTGAAAATTCCCTTCACGCTGGTTGCGTAGAGATCCATGTCCTCAAGGGAGCAAGAGCCAGATACTCAAGTATTGAAAACTGGTCTAGAAATACTTATAATCTAAATACAAAACGTGCAATTGTTAATGAAAATGCGTTAATTGAATGGGTAAATGGAAATATGGGAAGCAAGGTCACTATGTTATACCCCACTTCAATTCTACTAGGAGAAAATGCAAAGGCAGATTTCTTGGGAATAGCATTTGCAGGAAAAGATCAACATCAAGATACTGGAACTAAAGTTCATCATCTAGCTTCTAACACTTCTAGTACTGTAAGATCAAAAAGTATAAGCAAGGAAGGTGGAATAACAAGTTATAGAGGATTAATTCAGATAAAAAAAGGGGCGAAGAACTGCAAATCCCATGTTGAATGTGATGCTTTAATGATGGATAACATCTCAGAAAGTAACACATTTCCATTCATGGACGTTAGAGAAAGCGACGTTGATTTAGGACACGAAGCAACTGTTGGCAGGATAAGTGATGAACAGATCTTTTATCTAATGTCAAGAGGATTAACTGAAGAACAAGCATCTCAGATGATAGTTTCTGGATTCATAGAACCTATTGTTAAAGCATTACCAATGGAATATGCAGTTGAATTAAACAGATTAATTGAACTAGAGATGGAAGGATCTCTTGGTTAATTCTAATTTTTTAAATATGCAAACAACAATTGACCCTAAGAATTTCATATCAGAATTATCTAAAAAAAATGATGAACCTGACTGGCTACTAGAAAAAAGATTGTCTGCATTAAAACTTTTCCAAAACACCCCAATGCCCAAGTTTGTTTATGGCCTTAACATCAATTTAAAGGTAGACTTAAATCTATCAGACTTAAAAGTAGAAAATCTAGAAGATCCAATAAAAGAAATTACTAATAACAATCAAGATGTTAAGATCTACAACTTAAAAGATATTTTAGCAAATAATGAAGAACTATTAAAAGAAAAATTTATGGAAAAAATAATACCTGCCTCAGATAAATTTACCTCATTCCATCAAGCTTTTGTAAAGAACGTATTAATAATTCATATACCTAAAAATACAATAGTTAAAGATCCTATAGAAATAATAACAAAAGTCAAATCAGAAGTTCTTTTCGATCATCTAATTGTCATTGTAGAAGATAATTCGGAAGTTAGCCTGTTTGAAGATTTAAAGTCTGAAAATGAAGAAAAAAGTTACATTAGTAAAATGGTTGAAATTTTTGTAGGGAATAATTCAAGAGTTAATTACAGTAACTTGCAAACACTAAACAAAAATAGTTTCTTATTTGTAAAAAAACGAGCCGTTACTAAGAGAGATTCATCCATCAACTGGTTAGATTGTTGCTTTGGGAGCGATACTACATCATCTGAAATAACTACAAATCTTGATGGAGAGGGATCAGAAGCTAGAAACTATGGGATATTCTTTGGAGATGAAAATCAACAATTTGATCTTGTAGTAAATTCAATACACAATGCTCCAAACTCAACTTCAGATATAATTTCTAAAGGAGCATTAACAGATTCATCTAAATGTATCTACCATGGACTTGTGAAAATCCAGAGAAACGCACCAGGTTCCAATGGATATCAAAAAGAAGATACAATACTATTAAGTTCGAATGCAATAGCAGACGCGATACCGGATCTAGAAATAGATAATAGTGAGGTTAAATGTTCTCATGGAGCCACTATAGGAAAACTAGATGATGAAAAACTATTCTACTTAAGAACCAGAGGATTCAACAAAAATGCCGCTACAAAAATCTATATGAAGGGATTTTTTAATCAACTAATTAAGGGAATGGAATTAGATAAGCTAAAAGAACAGATGGATACCCTAATGGATGATAAAATGAAAAATATAGAAATAGAAGATCAAGAGGAAAATAACACAGATCTTAAAAAAGACTTCCCAATATTTGAAAAACACCCGAACCTAGTTTATTTAGATAGTTCTGCAACTTCTCAAAAACCAAAACAAGTAATCCAAACTCTAACTAACTTCTATGAATCTGAAAATGCAAATATTCAACGTGGAATCTACAATTTAAGTGAACAAGCAACTAAAAAATATAACGAATCCAGAGAAACAATTGCTAATTTCATAAATGCAGATCTAAAAGAAATTATATTTACTAGGAACACAACAGAATCAATTAACTTTTTATCAAATACCATAAAATCTTTGATAAAAGAAGGCAAAGATGAAATCTTATTAACAGAAATGGAACATCATTCAAACTTAGTTCCATGGCAGCAATTTGCTAATAAACATAATTTCAAACTGAAGTTTATTCCCATAACAGAAACCTATGAGTTAGACTATGAGAAAGCCAAAGAATTAATCAATGAAAAAACAGCCCTACTTGCTATAACACACACATCAAATGTATTTGGAACAATTAATGACATAAAACAACTTATAGATTTAGCAAAACAACATCAAGTATTAACAATCATCGACGCTGCTCAATCAGCTCCCCATCTAAAGATAGATGTAAGAGATTTAGATTGTGACTTCTTGGCATTTTCAAGCCATAAAACATATGGACCTTTAGGGGTTGGAGTTTTATATGGAAAGCAAGAACTACTTGAAAAGTTACCCCCATTTTTATTTGGAGGTGGAATGATTCAAACAGTTAGTTATGAAGAATCCTCATTTGCAGAACTACCAGAAAAGTTTGAAGCAGGAACTCCAAATATCGGACCTACAATTGCATTTGCTCAGGCCATCAACTATATAGAAAAACTTGGTTTTGAAAACATCCAAGAATATGAAAAAGAACTAACAAGTTATGCCCTAGAAAAACTTAACCAGTTAGATAACATAACAATTTATCATCCTAAAAATGAAACTAGTGCGCCTGTTATCTCTTTCAACCTGACTGGCATTCATCCCCATGATATAGCATCTATCCTAAATGACCAAAACATAGCAATAAGGGCAGGACACCATTGTTGCATGCCTTTAATGAAAAAACTTGGAATTTCAGGAACTTGCAGAGCCAGTTTTTCAATTTACAACACTAAAGAAGATGTAGACAAGCTAGTTGAGGGATTAAAAAAAGTACAGGAGGTTTTTAGATGATTAAATCAATATTAGTATTCTATAAAACAGAAAGCGAGAGAAGTTTAGCTAAAGATAACCAACTTGATCTTACTTATAACAAGTTATCAATTAAATTCAGAATTCATTCAAAATGTCATTAAATCTCTACACCGAAATTATATTAGATTTATACAAAAATCCAATGAATAAGGGAATCCTAGAAAATCCAACTAATGAACATTTTGCAAACAATCCCTTATGTGGGGATGAAATTAAGATTCAACTTATTGTAAATGACGATAAGGTAGAAGATGTTAAATTTGACGGAATAGGTTGTGCAATATCAATGGCTAGTGCCTCAATGTTAACTGAAAAAATAAAGGGCATGAGTATAGAAAACATTAAAAACCTAAATAAGGATGATGTTCTAGAAATGTTACACATACCAATATCTACCGTTAGATTAAGATGCGCTCTTTTGTGTCTTGATGCAGTAAGGGGAGCTTTGGAGGAAAAACAAAATGCTTGAAATTAAAAACCTACATGTTGAAATAGAAGGAAAAGAAATACTTAAGGGAGTAAATTTAAAGTTAGAAACTGGAAAAATACATGCTCTAATGGGCCCAAACGGGTCTGGAAAATCAACATTAGCTAATGTAATAATGGGACATCCAAAATATGAAATAACTAAAGGAGAAATTATTTTCAATGGACAGGTGATCAATAACATGAGCCCAGATGCAAGAGCAAAACTTGGATTATTTCTCTCATTCCAATACCCAAATGAGATTGATGGAGTAAGTATTTCAACTTTCTTAAGACAAGCATTAAATGCAAAAAGAGAAGAACCAATTTCAGTTCTTGATTTCCATAATCTTTTGAAAGAAAAAATGAGTTTATTAAAAATGGATGAATCCTTCGCAGAACGTTATTTAAATCAAGGTTTTTCAGGGGGAGAAAAGAAGAAATCTGAAATACTCCAGTTAGCTGTCTTAAATCCTAAGGCTGCAATTCTCGATGAAACGGACAGTGGTTTGGATATATCTGCCATAAAAGATGTTGCAAATGGGATTAATACTATGATAAAAGAAGATAAAGACAGATTAATCTTAATAATAACTCATTACAAGCGAATCTTAGAGTTAATCAAGCCGGATAGGTTATCTATTTTAATTAATGGAAAGATTGCTTTAGAAGGCGGCCCTGAATTAGTTGACCAGTTAGAGGAGAAGGGTTATGGTTGGATTGAAGAGGAAGAGGCTGAGTTGAAACAGGAAGTGAAGTAATCAAACCCCATACTCCTGCACCACCTCAACAGCCTTCCACGTACCATCTTTCTTCTTAACAGCTCTCTCCCTAGCATATCTCAAAAACTTATACATACATTCTTTAGAACAACATTTATGTAACTTCTCTTGACATTTAACACACTGAACAACTAATTCATCACATTCAACATACTTGCAATTTCTCTGTAAATCCGATTTACAACCACAACTAACACACCCACTTATTGCATTATTATTTTGATTTATATCACTCATCAACCTCTTATCAAAAACAAAACACTTCCCTTCCCAAGCAGTATTTGGGAATTGCTGACAAAAATTAATAATCCCTCCTTCCAACTGGCAAACATTTTCAAATCCTTGATCTTCCATATAAGCACTTGCCTTCTCGCACCTAATCCCTCCAGTACAATACATAACAATCTTTTTTTTCTTATTCTCATTATCTTCTCCAAATTTTTCAACAAAATCTGGAAATTGTCTGAATGTTTTAATATTTGGATTAATAGCTTGTTTAAATCTTCCAAGTTTATACTCATAGTCATTTCTTGCATCTAAAATTATAACATCTTCATCTTCAACATCATTTAAAAATTCCTTAGGACTCACATACTTACCTTTCCTAACCATATCAACATCTTTATGCAAACTAACAATCTCTTTCCTAACTCTAACAATCATTTTTTTGAATGGATGGCTAGTACCTATTTCTTCTTTAAACACAACATCAGAAAATCCAGGAAAACCATTTAGAAACTTCTTATATTTTTCAACTTGTTCTTTACTTCCAGAAATACTTCCATTAACTCCTTCTCTCGCTACAAGAACCTTTCCCATTAATCTAAGTTCTTCACAGAACCTTTTATGTTTTCTTACAAACCATTCAGGATCTTCAATAAGCTGAAATTTGTAAAATAATAATATATGTATTCTATCTTCCATAATAAAAAATCGATGTTAGGGTTTAAAAATTTATCCTATTATCAACCCAATAGCCATAACAACCATTATTATATCTTCTAAAAAAGTTACTTTTGTTAAAGGAACATTAATTTTTGTTCCCAAACAAGCACACTTTACTTGATTTTTTGATAATAAGTTTTTTCCAACCCCTATTGCACCAATTCCCATTACAAAAACAGTTGTCCAAGCAGCAACAGGAATTATAGTCTTTGTTAAATATAAAATACCTAAACCAAACTCAATTCCAGGATATATCCATCCATAAAACTTAATTCTTTTAGCAATTAAATCATATTTTGAGAAAGCTTTAACAAAACCTTTCCAATCAGGCATTTTCATTAATGAAAATATTATAAAAAAAATCCCCATATATAAAACCATAAACTTACCAACCCAAGCCCAGATTGCTCCTCCAATTAACACAACTGCCAAAAACCAAGGAAAAACCTTACCAAATGTCTCAGATTCATACCATTTTTCATTAGTATCTCTTAATCCTTTAGAACTACTCTCGCTCTCTCCGGATTTAATAACCTTATCCTTTTTTAAGTTATCAATACCCCTTTCAAACTTATCCTTACAACTCTGATTACAAAAATAATATTTTTTATCTTTTTTAGTTGTAACTAATCCTTTTTTTCTAGCTATCTTTTCATCAACATCCATTCCACAAATAGGGTCTATTGCCATTTTAATTCTTTTTCCTAATCTTCCATAAAAACCAACCAATTAAAGCTAAAACTATTAATATAATTATAATTTGCCCATTACCACTTAATCCTCCAGAATTTGTATTAACAGTATTTGTTGATACTGATCTTTGAGTTCCATGATAAAGAAATAATATTTTATCTAACATTTAAATTTTCTCCTTTTTTTAATTTAAATGGAACAGAAAATTAAAAATTTTCTGTAACATTTTACTTTTTTCTTAATTTTTTTGTCTCTTTTATCAAAACATCAGTTTTTAAAATATTTAATTTATCCGTATCAATCAAATTTTCTAAATCTTTTGCCTTCTTTTTAAGCACCTTCTTCAATTTATATATTTTTCTTATTTTAAGGCTAGTTAAAATGATAATTACACCAATTATAAATGCCATAACCTGATAACGGAAAGGAAGAGTTCCAGCATAAGCTAAAATAAAAGCTCCAGGTATAATACCAATAAAAGTTGCAATAGCATAAGTTCTAAATCTGATATGACTAAGCAATCCTAAAACATAACTTAATATATCAACTGGAAGAGCCATCCTTAAGAAAACAATACTCCAAAAAATATTTTCTTCAGGAATCATTTTTTCATATTTTCCAATTTCTTCTAATGAGACAAATTTTTTAATCAAAGGAACTCCATATTTTCTAGATAAACCAAATGCAATCAAAGCTCCTATACCCCATCCAATAATGCTTAATAAACCAGCAATAAACCACCCCCAAATACCAGAAGCAACAGGTAAAAGAGGAAGAGAAGCAACAGGAGCTACAACAATAGAAATAATCAAAATAAGAAGATAAACAAACATACCCATAAATCCAGCACCAATTAAGCTTCTCATTTCCTCTATATTATTTTGAACAAGATAAGAAACAATTAAAAATACGAAAACAATAACAAGAATTCCTACAGCAGCGTTAATTTGCTCTTTTCTTAAACCCATATCTTATAACTCCTTCAATCTAACTGAACAGCATGTTTTGTTATTTCAACACTACATGCATTATTTTTACAAAAATCTTGACACTTTCCAGCCAATTCTTTAGTTTTATAATAAAACTTACACTTATTACATTGATAAAATGCCCTTTTATTATGCTTTATTTCCTTAACCATCCTATATTTTTTATAGTATTAAAAGTATATAAATTAGTAGTCTAAAAGTTTAATAACATTTAAAAACGCTTTATATTTACTAAAAACAAGCGTGGATAGTTCAGTGGTAGAATAATTGCCTTCCAAGCAATTGACCCGGGTTCGAATCCCGGTCCGCGCATTTTCCCTTAAATTCAGAAAACAAAAATGGAAGAATTATTAGAAACGACTAAAAAACAAAAACTAGCAAACTGGTATAATAAAAATTACAAGTTATTACTTATAATTCCAATTATATTATTAATTTTGTCTTTAGGAAATTTAGGTCTTTCTTATTATAGGACAGGAGATTTCATTGAAAAAGACATAACTCTTACTGGAGGAACTTCTATTACTATCATTACAGAAGATCAAAAAATTAACATTAACGAACTATCTGACTTTTTATATGGCAAGATAGAAAACCCTATAATCCGAGAACTATCAGATTTCAGATCTGGAAAACAAAAAGCAGTTGTTGTAGAATCAATATTAGAACCAAAAGAATTAAAACCGGTTCTAGAGGATTTTTTAAATTATAAATTAACAAATGAAAATTCTTCTATAGAATCAACAGGTTCTTCATTAGGACAATCTTTTTACAAACAATTAAGGCTAGCCATTATAATTTCTTTTATTTTAATGGCGATAGTAGTTTTCTTTTTATTTAGAAGCTTTGTTCCAAGTTTTGCAGTTGTTATCTCAGCCTTTGCAGACATTGTAATGACCTTAGCTGTTATCAATTTTCTAGGCATGAAAATTTCAGCTGCAGGAATTACAGCTATTTTAATGCTTATTGGTTATAGCGTAGACTCAGATATTATGCTTACAACTAGATTATTAAAAAGACATGGCGACACAAATAAGAACTTATCATCTGCATTTAAGACAGGAATAACAATGGTCCTTACATCTATAATAGCATTAACAGTTGCTTTAATAATAACACAATCTTTTTCAAATGTTTTAAGACAAATCTTTACAATTTTGTTAATTGGTTTAGGATTTGATATTCTTAATACTTGGATAACTAATGTTTCCATATTAAAATGGTATCTGGAGGCTAAAAGAAGATGAGCTGGAAAATTTGGCTTTTGATATTTTGCATTCTTGGATCATTATTAGCGATATTACCTTTAGATTTTACAAAAGGAGTTGAGATAATTTCAATTGAAAAAAATTCAACAGCTTACGAACAAGGATTAAGGCAAGGAATGATTATTACAAATATAGATGGACAAACTATATCAAATTTTAATGATTATAAACAATCAGTCTCTAAATTTCCAACAGAAGAAAAAACAAAGATAACTATTCTTACTAAATCTGGAGAGTTCATACTTTTTACAGATCAAGCTCCAGAAATTAGTGTAAAAGACATCCCAAAAACAAGAATAAAAACAGGATTAGATTTAAGTGGGGGAGCTAGAGCTTTGGTTAAAGCAAAAGACAAAGATCTTACAAGCAGCGAGTTAAATGACCTTATAGCAGTTACTAGAGAAAGATTAAATGTTTATGGATTAAGAGATGTTCAAATAAAACCAGTTACAGACCTTTCTGGAAATAATTTCATGTTAATAGAAATAGCTGGCTCAACTCCTGAAGAACTTGAAAACCTTATTGGTCAGCAAGGAAAATTTGAAGCAAAAATTGGAAATGAAACAGTTTTTGTAGGAGGAGAAAAAGACATTACTTATGTTGCAAGAACAGGTGATCAATCTGGAATATATTCTTGCAATCAAGTTCAATCAGGATATGTCTGTAATTTTAGATTTTCCATCTCTTTAAGTGAGCGGGCTGCTAAAAATCATGCAGATATAACATGTCAGTTAGGAATTAATTCGACCACTCCACAATATTTAGAGAAGACTCTTGATCTTTATTTAGACGACCAATTAGTCAGTTTCTTGTATATTAGCAGAGATCTTAAATGTAGTGAGACAACCCAAATACAGATTTCTGGGTCTGGAACTGGGACAACAAGACAAGAAGCTTATAATAATGCAAATCAGGAAATGAAACAATTACAAACTGTTCTAATTTCAGGAAGCTTGCCATTTAAATTACAAATAGAAAAACTTGATACAATCAGTCCATTATTAGGCAAGGAATTCACTAATACAATTCTTATTGCAGGAATTGCAGCAATTTTAGCTGTCGGACTTTTTGTTTTCATAATATATAGAAAAATTAAACTATCTTTAGCAGTATTATTAACAAGTTTATCAGAAGTTCTCATCATACTAGGGATCTCTGCCCTTTTCAGCAGAAGCCTTGACCTACCAGCAATTGCAGGTATAATCGCAGCAATCGGAACAGGAGTCGACTCACAAATCATTATCTTAGATGAATCTAGAATGACAAACGTTTCTTTAAGAGAGAGAATTAAAAGAGCTTTAACAATTATCCTAGGAACTTATGTAACAACTCTTTTCGCTTTACTACCTTTAATGTGGGCAGGGGCAGGATTACTAAAAGGATTTGCAATAACAACCATAATCGGAATTTCAGCAGGTGTATTCATAACTCGACCAGCATTTGCAGAGATTGTCAAGAAGATTATGGGGGAATAAACAAAAAAGAGAAGAATGTTACCAAAATATCACATAACAATAGGAGCAATAGTAAGTCTATTTATCTATTCAATTTATGAAATAACTATCCTACAAGCAACAATAATCTTCCTTTCATCTTTTTTAATTGATTTTGACCACTACCTTCTTTATGTTATTAATAAAAAAGATTTATCATTACAGAAAGCAAGAAAATTTTTCTTCAAAAGAAGAGAAATTTGGATTAACTTACCAATTTCAAAAAGAAAAGACCATAAAAGATTCATTTTTATTTTTCATGGGATTGAATGTTGGATTATCCTTGCAATTCTTGCTGCCTATCTCCACCCTATTTTCTGGTTCATTTTACTTGGAATAGCTATTCATATTTTTTTAGATTATATAGATTTAATTTATCTAGGAGAACCTTTATACAGTAAGGTTTCTCAATTATATGTCTATCATTCTAATAAGAAAAAGAAATATTTAAAATTTAATCATTAATTTTATTCTTTCTATTCTGATTCCTTTTCATAAAAATTTCTTGAAGATTGTATTTTCTTACCCAAACTATCAACCATTTCAATTCCCAATCTCTTACATATTTCTGTTTCAGGAACTTCTCCTATAAATCTATCTCCTCCTTTAGCAAAAATATCTGGTTTAACAGCTTCTAATGACTTACAAACAGTCTCATCTTCATCAATACTAACAAAAACTTCATCAACATCTCTTAAGGCCTCTAAAATAATTTTCCTTTCTTCTAAAGGCATAAATGCCTTACCTTTTTTTAATTCAGCTTGCTTATCATTATTTAAAATAACTATAAGCCTATCTCCAAGTTGCCTAGATAGTTTAAAATATTCTATATGGCCTGAATGCAGAGGGTCAAAATAACCTGAAACAACTACAACCTTTTCCTTTCCATCTTCTTTTTCAGTATGACCTAGAATCTCTTTTAACTTATCACAAATAAATTTCATCTCTTCATCAGTTAGATCACTTGAACTTGGAAGATAAAATCCTCTTTCTCCTATTTTCTCAGCAATAGGATAGCTATCACTACAATCAGGGACATTATCCAACTTTTTATCCATAAAAACAGGCTGTTTATGCATTGAAATAAAAAAATCCCTAGTGTCAACCCCTTTCTCTCTGAGTTTCTCAACTACTTCATCTCTATCCATTTCAATTTCATCACTTAAAACAATTCCATACATCCAATAAACATTTTTACAATTTTCTTTTTCTATTGGCAATATAATTCCAGGAACGTTCTTTAACAATTTATCATACTTTAATCCAACATTTCTTCTAGCCTCTACCAACATTTCCGCATTCTCAGTTTGAGCCAAGCCAATAGCAGCATGAATATTACTCATCCTATAATTAACTCCTAATTCTTTATGTAAGAATCTAGGAACTTCAAAAGCATAATTCCTTAATTTTTTCATTTTTTCAGCCAAACCTAAATCATTTGTAATAGCCATTCCCCCTTCTCCTGTTGTAAGAATTTTATTAGCATAAAAACTAAAACATCCAATATCACCAAAACTTCCCACTTTCTTATTTTTATATTCTGCTCCATGAGCTTCTGCAGCATCCTCAATAATCTTTAAATTATATTTTCTAGCTATCTCCATAATTTTATCCATATCACAAGAATTTCCATAAATATGGACAGGAATTATTGCCTTAGTTTTTTTTGTAATTTTTTCTTCTATTTTATCAACATCTATACAATATGTAATCGGGCAGCAATCAACTAAAACTGGTTTTGCTCCTGTTAAAATAACCGCATTAACTGGAGCAGCCATTGTAAATGTAGGCAAGATAACCTCATCTTCTTTACCCAATCCAATTGCCATACAGGCTAGATGAAGTGCAGCAAAACCACTACTGCAGCTTGCTCCATAATTACTACCACAAAATTTACTAAAATCCTGTTCAAACTTTTCAATATATTTCCCAGAACTACTTATCCAATTTGTTTCCATAGCTTCTTGAACATATTTTTTCTCATTTCCAGGAAGCCAGGGTTTACATACAGGTATCATTTTATAATTTTTTTAAATATCTCCAAACTTAACTCTTACAACATCATCCTCATAATTACTGCCATCTCTGGACTCAGAAATCATATCAATCATAACAGCTCTTTCAATTGCTTTAAATCTATGAATAATTTTTGGAGGAATAATTATCAACTCTCCCGCATTTAACATAACTTTTTTAATATTATTAGAATCATTAGAACTTGCAATAGTAACTTCAAACTTACCAGATAAAATATATGAGTATTGTTTTGATAAATTATGATAATGATTGCCCCTAACAGCATCTTTTTCAGTAGTTATCAAACCAACATGACAAATAGGCTCATTAATTAAATCACTTATTATCCCACGTTCATCCATAAAAACAGGATTTATTTTTTTAATCTCTACACCGAATAAATTCCCATTAGCTTGATCTATGCTATCTTCAATTCTATTCCTTTCAGAGTTATTAATATCCATAATAATTGGTTTAGGAATGGGATTTATAAATCTTCCTCCCTTCCTCATAAATTCTTGATTAATGGGGTTTTTTATTATTTCTTCTGCAAAATTCCATGGAAAGATAACTCCATAATCGGGACTATCCTCTAAAAATTTCTCCTCTTCAATGATAGGAATATGCATTCCCGGAGTATAATGCCCTGGCTTTATTTTGGATTTTTCAGTCATATAATCAATTAAATCAGTGTTAATCTTGCAATAATTCAAAATAGTATTCCCTTTAGCAGGAGCACCAATTCCAACAATTTTATTACCTTGTTTTTTTAAACCTCTTAATAACTCTAAAAATTCTTTTTTATGTTGTTTAACGTTCTCTGCAAATTCATCCAATTTATTTTTATCATAAATTCCTTTTTTTTCTTCTAATTTTAAAAATTTGTCAACATTATCATTAATTTTCCAAATTCCCTTTTTCCCAACAAAAATTCTTATAGATTTTCCATGTATATCATATTTTTCAACATCAAAAACTTCAAAATCATATTTTTCAAAAAAACTTACCAATGGTTTAATAGATAAATATTCTAAATGATCTAAATAAATAGTGTCATATTCCAAATTCTCAATTAAATCAACTAGATAAGGAGCTTCAATTACAAAAATCCCTCTTTCATCTAACATAATTTTTAAACTTTCCATTAATCCAATTTTATCATCGATATGTGCAAAAACATTTGTAGCAGTAACTATCTTTGCCTTGCCTTTTCTACTTACAATAAGTTCAGCAACTTCCTTGTTAATCAATCCTTCCCATGTTTCAATTCCTCTTTCTTTTGCTATTTTAACAATTTTTGGAGCAGCATCAATTCCCAAAACCCTAAGCCCATTTCTTTTAAAACCTTCTAACAAAACACCAACATTACTTCCAATATCTACAACCAAATTTTCATTGGCAAGATTAAATTTCTTACAAATGCTATCTGCCATATCAAAAAAATGTTTCTTACCTGTTTCTGTAATAGAAGATTCATAACTATATTTTTCATTATATAATAAGTTAGGATTAACAGCATAAATCAATTGAGTCAAATTACAATTCTGACATTGAGCAACCTTTAATGGAAAAAATATCTCTGGATTTTCTAATTCCTCTTTGCTCAAAATTCCGTCTGCAGGAGGCAAAAAACCTAAATCTAAAAATTCATACAAATCATTAGATTCACACATTCTACAATTAGTAAGTTTTCTTCCAAAATTCATTTTCAAACTATTAATAATTAATTTACTTATCTTTAGCTCTGTAAAGATATTTTGTATTTCCTGGAAAATTAGGAGCGTCCCATCCAAAAGTCTCTCCATTCAAATGCCTTTTCCATCTATTCAAATCAGCTTCAACCATCATTTTAACTAATTCATGAAATTTAGTTTTGGGTTCCCATCCAAGTTCTCTTTTAGCTTTTGAATAATCTCCTTTCAAATATGTAAGTTCATAAGGTCTTTTATACTGGCTATCAGTTCTTACATATAATTTCCAATCTAATCCAGCTGATTGAAAAGCAAGTTCAACAAACTCTCTTACAGAATGAGTTTCATTTGTTGCAATTACAAAATCATCTGGCTTGTCATGCTGCAAAATTCTCCACATTGATTCAACATATTCTTTAGCATACCCCCAATCTCTTTTTGAATCTAAATTACCTAATCTAAGTTCATTTGACAAACCTAATTTTATTTTTGCAACTTCATTTGTAATCTTTCTAGTAACAAATTCTAATCCTCTTAAAGGGCTCTCATGATTAAATAAAATCCCATTACTGATAAACATTCCATAAGATTCTCTATAAACCCTTGATATTTCTAAAGCAAATAATTTTGCAACAGCATAGGGTGAATTTGGTTTAAGAATAGTCGTTTCCTTTTGAGTACCATCTTCATCACAAGAACTACCATATAACTCACTTGTACTTGCTTGATAAATTCTTATAGATCTATCAAAACTTCTAACAATTTCTAATATTCTTAATAATCCTACCCCATTAATATCTGCTGACTGCAATGGTTGGTCAAAACTACTTCCCACAAAACTTTGGGCAGCTAAATTATAGATTTCATTAGGCTTTGATCTATGAATAGCTTCTGCCAAAGAAGACATATCAGACATATCTGCACTTATTAATGTAATCTTATCTAATACCCCTATATCCTGTAATCTCCAAAAATTAGGCGTAGAAACTCTTCTAACTATTCCAAAAACTTCATAATCTTTATCCAACAAAAACTTAGCTAGATAAGCTCCATCCTGACCAGTAACACCAGTTATTAATGCCCTTTTCTTTTCACCATTCATTCTTATTTTCAATAAAAATAACTTAAATATATTACTGGAGGGTAATATATATATTGAGAGAATTAATTAGTATTATAAAATATCTCTAAGCTCTTCTAAATTTTCTATTCTATCTGGATTATTAGGATTCTTATTATGATAATCAGCTAATATAGCTCTCATTCCTAATTTCCTAGCTGGCTCAATATCTGTTTTTAAGTTATTACCTATCATTAAGGTATTTTCATAATTTGTTCCTAATCTTTCTACAGTTCTCTCAAAAATAGCAGGTTCTGGCTTAAGAATCCCTTGTCCTTCTTTAAGATTTTTAACCCAATCTGGATTATAAGATAGATGCCTAAAGTCAAACCAATGATCAAATCTAAATTTCTTTCTTGCTAAATCATAATCAGGATTAGGCAAATCACTTATCATACCCAATTTATATCCTTTATTACCAACATAGGCTATGATTTCAGGAACCCCTTTAATTAATTTTTCACTTTCAATATCTTTTTCAAAAATTTCTTTTAATCTCTCCTCACTATCTAAAGGCAATCCAAGTTCTTTAATCAAGGTTTGAAAATATTCTGAACTTCTTTTTTCTGTAAAAGGAGTTTCACAAGCAGTTCCACAAACCACATCCTCAATTTTATTATATTTAAATCCCAATCTTTGATCAAGTTGCCATTCTGAAATAATTTTATCTTCAGGAGCACAATGTCCTTTAGTCAACGTTCCAAAGAAATCAAAAATAACTGCATTATATTCTACCATTTTAAATTATTTAAGATCTCCTTCTCTAATATTTTCTAAAATACCTCTTGTAGAGAAAATAAAATCTTTAGTTTCCTTACCTTCGAATTCATTTGTAATTAATAATTCCTGTAATGAATCATAATTTGGAATATCCAAAATGTTTTTACTATGTTCTAATTCTTCATTATCATCTACTTCTCTCCATTCTCCAGAAGTATAAAACTCAGAATGAATATCTGTTTTAATTAAATAACTAAAATCCACATCACTCCCTCCTATTTTTGTATTGGAAAAAAGCCCTAAAAATACAAGAGATTCTATATTTTCTGGTTTAACTCTCATTTCTCCAGCCTCTCTTGTAACATCTCCTTCCACATTAAGGTTATATAAATTTTCTCTAAAATCTATATGCCCGCCAGTAACCTGTAAACATCCTTCATACATACTACCATCACCAACTTCTCTTTGCCCAATTATGAGATGTTTATCAGAAGTTAAAACAACTCCAGTAGCACCAGGAGCTCTTGGAAGAAAAGCACAAGGATCATTAAAATATACATTACCCATCTTTACCCATTCTTCAGCCTTACTAGGATCATCAATAGGCTCTTTATATTCTTTAAAATGGCTATGACCCATTCTAAAAAGTATCCCATCCCCAATAAAAGTAGCAGAATCTATTCTAAGTTTTCTGTCATCAAATTTTGCATTAGGATCATATATCTTTGAAAGAACATTTTCATCATACCATTTTATTGTTCTATGTTCAAGAGAACTAGGATTATTTAAATCTCCCTTACATAATCCTTCAATAAAATACATATTCTTTCCAATAGTATTATCTCTAGAAATCTCCCTCCCATTTGTATCTAATTCAATGGCATATTCTTTCATCGTTTTAAGATAATATGCCCCCTTTTAAAGATTATTGTATTTCTTTTTCAACCTACCAACAACAACCATATTCCAATCGTTCTCTGTAAGTTCTTTATCAATCTCAAAACTTGGACAAATATGAATCAATTCAAATCCAACATCTTCCATATATTTTATTATTTCTTGAGGAAAGAAAAATCTAACTTTATGGTTCTCATTATATTCCTTAACCAGAATACCATCTTCAAAAACTTGAACATTAAATCTGACATTATTTATATGATTCTTACTATCTAATTCAGGAAAACTCTTTCTTATTATTTTCAAACTTCCTATTTCTGATGTTTTTTCTCTGCTACTAGGTAGTTCATTCATAACTCCTAAACCATTCCAAACATCTAATATCAATAGTCCATCTTCCTTCAAATGATTCTTACAGCAAGTAAAAAAACTTTCAATTTGTTTATTTTCAGTTAAATATCCTAAACCAGAAAACATGCAGATTATAGCATCAAACTTCTCATTTTTTTCATCTGCATTTTCGTTTATTTCATTATCTATCTTAAAATTAGCCATATCTCCAACTAAAAACTTTCCATTTACTTTAGTCCTTGCTATTTTAATCATTTGTTCTGAATTATCCAACCCAGTTATTTCATATCCTTTTGAAATTAGCTTTCCTGCATGTAATCCAGTCCCGCATCCTAGATCCAAAATACTTTTAATTTGATTTCCTATTCCAAATCTTTCAAAAACTTTTCCTAAGAATTCAACTTCTATACTATAATCTTTTCCTTTATTAAACAAATCATAATATCTTACATAATCTTCATCAAATACCATTTTATAAATTTTCTTCTAAAATTTTCTTTAATCTCTCTCTAAATTTTCTTCCTGAAAAAAATTCAGCTCTTTTAACAAATATTTCTGGATTTAATCTTCCATCTTCCAAAACTTCAATTATTCTTCTTAATTTTCTGGCTCCTTCTTCAATACTATCAAAACCAAATCCATATTTACCACTATCTAAAACTTCTAAAAAAGTTCCCCCATTTTTATGAACTAGAACAATAACTCCTGCAGCCAAACATTCAATAGAAGTCATAGTTAAGCTAATATCTCTCTGACATTCTATCAAAATCTTACTTTCTTCTACAATTTTTTTCAATCTTTCAAAATCAGGATTCTTTATAAATTCTATTTTATCTTCAACTTTATTGTCTCTTGCAACTTTTTTTAAATACTTAATATAATTTTCAGAGTCAGGAGTAACACCACCTATTATAACTAACTTATAGTCCGTTTCCTTAGCACCTTTAGCAAAAACTTCTATAGATTCATTAATTCTTTTGTTTGGAGAAATCCTTCCAAAAATTATCGCCTGATTTTTTTTAAACTCATTAGAAGAAAATTTATCAATTTTAATTTCAGGATATAAACATAGTTCTCTTGGATTAAAATCCCAATCCTCAATTAAACCTTTCCTTGTCCAAGCATCAACAGCATAAATATTATGTTTTTTAGATAAAGTTCTTCTATTAGGGGTTATAATCTTTTTAATAAAATATTTAATTTTCATTTTCCAATTGCTCTCTTCCCATTCACTTTTCTTAGATTCTATGCCAGATATTCTCCATATAACATATTTCTTATTTTTTGGAAGATAATCATGTAAAACTCCTCCATCAATATCAATTATTAAATCAACATTTTCAGCCATTTCTTTAAATTTATTTTTCATTAATTTCCTAGAGAGGTTAACTTCAACACAAAATTTTATTTTAGCTTTATCCAGATTATATTCTTTTTCAATATTAATTGGCTCAAAAATCTCTTCAATTTTCTCATGATTAAGTTTCCATGGTGTTAAAAAATAGACCTTACAACCAAAAGAATTTAATGATTTAATTAAATCAACAACAACCCTTTGAGCTCCCCCTCCACTATCCATTTTAAACATAACTACAATGCCTATTTTTATAAGTTCATTCATTTTATTAACCTTCAAACTTATTTTAAAAGCATTATTATACTCTCTTTCAAACTCAATATTTTTATACTGCCTTTTTTTAGTAATTTCACTTAAAATGGAACCAGAAAAAAAATATAATAACATATTAGAAGTAATGTTTAAGACCTCTATTTTTATTTTTATAGGAATAATAATTTCAAAAGTTTTTTCTTATATTTATAAAATAATAATTGCAAGATACTTAGGGGTAGATATTTTTGGATTATATTCCTTATCTTTAGTTATTATATTATTATTTGCAGCCATATCTGGATTTGGATTAAGTGAAGGAGTTTTAAGATATATTTCCTTATATAGGGGTAAGAATGAAAATCAGAAAATAAGGTACATTTTTCGGCTATCTTCCAGATTATTACTATTTTCTACAATATTAACAGCTTTAATCTCTTTTTTCTTAGCAGAGTTTATTTCAATAACAATTTTCAAAAATCCAGATTTAATTATTTGGATTAAAATTTTTAGTTTTTTAATTCCTATGTGGGTTTTCTCAATTTTCTTTATGAACATAATGATAAGTTTTGAGAAAATAAAACAACAAACAGTATTAGAAAAAATAGTCCAAAGTTCAGCAAAATTATTTTTCCTTTTAATTTTCATTTTTTTAGGCTTAAAAACAAACGCAGTAATATTTTCTTGGGTTTTAGGAGTTTCTGTTTTTTTCTTAAGCACTTTTTTGTATTGTAAATATAAGCTTTCTAATATTTTTCTTGATTATCATTTAGAAGAATCTGAAAAAAATAAAATTTCAAAAAGTTTAATTTCATATTCTGTTCCAATAATGTTTTTTGGAATAATTTCAAGTATTTTTTACTGGACAGATTCTTTAATAATAGGATTTTTCAAAACAACAGCAGAAGTTGGAATATATAATGCAGCAATCCCCTTAGCAGCATTACTATTACTTGCTCCAGAATTATTCATACAATTATTATTTCCAATAATAACTAAAGAATATGCTAGAAAGAATGTAACTTTAATAAAAAAATTAAGCAAACAAATTGGAAAATGGGTTTTTATAATAAATATCCCATTATTCTTTTTAATGATATTTTTTCCAGGAGCTATCATAAATATTTTCTTTGGTTCTGATTATTTATCTGGAATAAGCGCTTTAAGATTTCTCTTGATAGGAAATTTGTTTTTTTCGATTTTTATAATCTCAGATAGGCTTTTGTTAATGTCAGGAAAAACAAAAATATTATTGATGGATTTAGTAATAGCAGGAGTTCTAAATTTGATTTTAAATATTTTATTAGTACCAAAAGATTATATTTTTGGAATAGAAAATTTGAATGGAATAAATGGGGCTGCTATGGCTACGGCAATTTCTATGATATCCTTTAACCTCCTTTTAATGTTCCATGCAAAATATTATACTAATGTAATTCCTGTGGGAAAAAAATTCCTTAGGATATTTTTAATATCACTAATCCCAATCTCCCTATTATTTATTTTAAAATCTGTTGTGGAGATAAATACTTTTTCAATGATAATAATAACAATATTATTTTTTACAACTTATTTTCTTTTATTATTTTTAATGAAAGGATTAGATAAAAATGATTTATTAATAGTAGAAACTTTAAAAGAAAAACTATCAAGGAAAATTCCAAATCATTCTAAATAATTCTTAATTTCTTTGCAAACCCTTTCAATTTGTTCTTTTTTTAATTCTGGATATATTGGCAAACTTATAATTTCTTTAGCAAATCTTTCAGCATTTGGAAACCTTCCTTCTTCTTTTAAATAAGAAAACACTTTCTGCAAATGCAATGGAATAGGATAATGTATCAAACTGCCAATCATTTTTTCTCTCAAATATTCCATCAAACCATTTCTATCTTTAGTTCTTATAACATACAAATGATAAACATTCCCAGAGTCTTTATTAGGAACAATAACAGCTCCAATAGTTTTTAGAAACTCATCATACATCTCAGCAATTTTTCTTCTTTTTCCATTAAATTCATCTAAATGCTTTAATTTCACTCTTAAAATAGCTGCTTGTATCTCATCAAGTCTTGAATTTACCCCAATTATATCTGCATAATATTTATTTTTCTGACCATAATTTCTTAATAAATTAAGTTTTTCTTTTAAATCTTCTTTATCTGTAATAATTATTCCTCCATCCCCTAATGCTCCCAAATTTTTACTTGGATAAAAACTAAAACATCCAATATCACCAATAGGCACTTTTCTTCCATTATATTCTGCACCATGGGCCTGACAACAATCCTCAATAACTTTCAATCCTTTTCTTTTAGCTATTTCCAAAATTCTATTCATATCACACACCTGACCATATAAATGAACAGGCATTATTACCTTAGTTTTTTCATTAATCTTATCTTCTATCTTATTAACATCAATCAAATAATTTTCATTAACATCAACAAAACAAAGTTCTGCACCAACGTCTTTTATTGCCATAGCTGTTGGAATTGCAGTATTAACAGGAATAATTACTTCATCACCTTTACCAATATTTAAAGCAAGAAGTGCAAGTTTAAGTGCATCTGTTCCATTTGCTATTCCAATTCCATATTTATTATCACAATAATTAGCAAATTCTTCTTCAAATTTCTTAACTTCTTCTCCTAAAATAAAGCTTGATTTTTTAATAACACTATCAATGACTTTTCCAATTCCTTCTTTCAAATATTCATGCTGTTGTTTTAAATCTAAAAAAGGAATATTTTCATAATTTTGCTTTTCTATTTCTCCATTTTCCAAATATCTCTTATTTTCTTTATAAAATCCAATAGTTTTCCTTATACCTTCTTCAAAGCTAGTTTTAGGGTACCATCCAATATCTTCATAAATTTTTGTAGCATCTAAATAAACATGGCCTGGCTCAACAGCTTTTTTATCTTCAGGATAATCAATTTCATTACATTTTCCAATTTCAGCTATATTTACAACCCTTTTAGCGGCATCTCCAACAGAACAAATATTATCTCCTAATTCCTGATACCTACCTTCTTTCTTCATAAAACTTCCAAGATTGTAAACTTCCTGAGTTTTTTCACTTGCCATTGTAATTAACATCGCATCCACAACATCATCAACATAATTAAAATCTCTTAACGATCTTCCTCCGCCCCATAATTCAATTTCATTATTATTTAGCGCTTGATAAATAAAATATCCCAAAAATCCTTGGACAGGGTCATTTATTTTCTGACGAGGCCCATAAGTATTTGTTAATCTTAATATAATAACAGGAAAATTAAAAGTTTTACCATACCATGAATGATGATACTCTGCACCATGGTTATGTATCCCTTGAGGATCTGCAGCTTCTTTTATAATAAAATCTTCCCTAATAGGCAAATCTTTTGTTAATGTTTTCCCATAAATATCTCTTGTAGCACTAAATAAGATTTTAAACTTAGGCTTTTCATTCTTAACAGCAAGTTTTTCTATAAATTTTCTACAGTTTTCCAAAAAGGCAACATGATTTAATAAATTTATTTTTAAATCATTTAAAGGTCGATTCTTACTATCTACATGACTTACACTTCCAGCAAGATTAAATATATAATCAACATCATCCAAATAATTTATTATCCTATCATCATTTATGTTTAATCCTCCTTCATCTAAGAAAGGAATCTCTATTTTATCATTATTTTTTATTTCCTTAATATTCTCTATATCTCCTCCTAGCCCTTTTATTAAGGAGTCAATAATAATTATTTTTTTAGGATTAAGTTTAATTAATCTATGTGCCAAATTACTTCCAATAAATCCTAATCCTCCAGTTATCATTATAGTCTTATTCTCAAACTCTTTTTCATAATCTTTATTTTCCATAATGATTAATAGTCCTCCTTAAACTTTCTTCAAAGCTAATTCTAGGATACCAGCCAGTATCTTGTTTAAACTTACTATAATCTGCAATAAAATTTCTTTTATTTACATCGTGACTTCCTTCAGGGAATTCAACATGCTCAATAATAACTTCCTGGCTAGTTAATTCTTTAACAATCTTCTTAATTCTCTGAACAACTTCATTAAATGACTTTCCTTCACCAGAACCTATGATATAAACTTTACCATTAGTAAGCTCATTTTCTGCAGCTAAAATAAAAGCATCAATATAATTTTGAACATAACAATAATCTCTAATTAAGTTGCCTTCACCATAAACTGTAAGGATTTCACCCTTCAATGCCCTCCCAATCATAAAATTAAGAACTCCGCGATTTGGATTGTCTATTTTTTGTCTTTCTCCAAAAACATTAGACAACCTTAACACACAACTTTTAATTCCATAAATTTTACAATACATTTGCAAATATTTTTCTGCCATTAGTTTATGAAGATCATAAACAGAACACCCATCAATAACAGTAACAGTACTAGTAAAAATAATTTTTATATTAGGATTAAATTCTTTGCATGTTTCTAATATGTTTATCAAACCTCCAATATCTTTTTCTAAATCTTTTTTAGGATTTTCCATAGATTTTTTCAAATCTGTCTGCCACGCAAAATGATACAAATAATCCTTGCCATCAATAGCTTTCCTCACATCATCTTCATTTGTCAAATCCCCTTCAATAATCTCTAACTTATCTTCAAAATCTCTTATATTCTCTCTGTTTTTTCCAGGTCTTACAAATAAACTTACATTATTTTTATCAACAAGTCTTCTTGATAAATTACTTCCTAAAAAACCACATCCTCCTGTTATGAGAATATTTTTGGACTCCATATTAGTTACTTGGAGGAAAATCAACAAATCCTCCCCCTTTTCCTACCTGCGCCCAATTTATGAGATCTTTATGATGATCAATAATTTCATCACTCTTGCCATTTTGAAAAATTTTCCAATCTCCATCTAAATACCTAAGCTTGTCTTCATCAATCTTAGCCACATACAATCTACTTGTTCTAACAACACTTCTTACTAGTTCCTTATGCATTTCGGCACCAAAATATTGTGGACTCCACATATACGATGGAGGGTTCTCCTTCCCCCATATCTCATCATTTAAACGTTTAAATAAATCAGAAGTACTATCATTAAGTCTTGCTACTGTTCCTGGAATTTGATAAAGCTCTTGCCATCCAGTTTCATTTGGTTCCCTCTTTTTCAAGGCATAACTTCCAAAATTATTACCTTTATAGACACCTATCAAAATTTCAACTACAGAAGATACTCCTCCTATTGCAAGACAATGAGTAAAAATATTTGAAGGAACTAAGGAATTATTTTTCCCCCTTTCTTGATCAACTCTTTCTGCAAGTATTTCAAAAACATCTCCTAATTCTGAAAGAGGTTCTTTCCTTAGATATTCTAAATCTCTATTAAAATTTTCATTTTCTATCATAATTTAATCAAAAATAAGTTATTGTTAAATCTTTATGTTATGAATCATTCATTTTTTATTTCCTTAAACAACTTTATAGTTTCTCTGACATTCTCAATCAAATCATCACTAGCCTCAAATCCAAGTTCTTTAATCTTTTTATCTGAAACATGATATGGCCTTTGATTTAATAAAGGACTTTTTGTTGTTTCAATTTTAACATCAGGAATAACTTGTTTTATCGCACTTATTATTTCCTGCATTTCAAAATTCTTAGTCACAACATTATATATTTCTCCCGATTTTCCATTCTTTTCAAAGAACTGATAAGCCCTTATGCAATCATTCAATCCAAGATATGGCCTCTTGCTGTTTAATGCACTATCCCAAACAGTCAAAGGCTTTCCCATGGCAGCTAAGTAACAGAACTTATTTATTGCAGTATGAAACCTCATTCCAATACTTGTTCCAAAAATAGTACCTTTTCTCAGTATAATTGCTGGAAAACCAGTCTCCTTAGCTATCTCACGAATTAACTTTTCAGTTTTTCTCTTAGCTTCTGCATAGGGGCTAGCTGGTTTATACATTTCTTCACTTGAATCTTCATCAACCACTCCTTCAGCCTCTCCATAAACACTTGTTGTACTTGGATATAAAAATCTCTTTACATTTGAATTAATTGCAGCATTCAAAACATTCCATGTCCCTTCATAAATAACTCTATGTGTCATTTCAGGATTATTAATTGTTGAAGGGGCATCAGTTACAGCAGCTAAGTGGATAACAAGATCAATATCTTTCACAGCTTTCCTTACAACATCAATATCATTAACATCTCCCTCAATAAATTCATATTTTTTATTCTCATTTTCTGGCAAATCAAACAACGAACAATATCTTTGGGTACTTAAATTATCTAAAATTCTTATTAGTTCTACATCTTCTCTTTTAGAATATTCTCTTATAAGTTTTGAGCCAATATGCCCCAAACCACCAGTAACTAAAAGCCTCATGAAAAAACTGATTATTCTTTATTTAATAAGATTTAGATAATATTTTGTAATGATGTTTATTTTACAATAATGTTTAAATAATTTATTTTTACTTAGATAAAAATGAAACTACTAGTAACAGGAGGATGTGGATTTATTGGAAGTAATTTTATCCTATATATTTTAGAAAAATATCCTAATTATGAAATTATTAATTTAGATAAATTAACATATGCTGGAAATCTTGCCAACCTAAAATCAATAGAAAATAATTCTAGATATAAATTTATTCATGGAGATATCTGCAATAAAGAATTAGTAAATTTTTTGGTTAAAGAAGTTGATGCAATTGTAAATTTTGCTGCAGAAAGCCATGTTGATCGAAGTATCTTACATTCAGATGAATTTGTCAGAACAAATGTAATGGGAACTCAAGTTTTATTAGATGCAGCTTTAAGAAATAATAAAAAAAGATTTCATCATATTTCAACAGATGAAGTTTTTGGTGAATTAGGAAAAGAAGGTAAGTTTTTGGAGACAACAAGTTATGACCCTCGGTCTCCTTATTCCGCATCAAAAGCAGCTTCTGACCATTTAGTTCGAGCTTATTTTTACACACATAACTTGCCAATAACAATTTCAAATTGCTCAAATAATTATGGTCCATATCAATTCCCAGAAAAATTAATCCCTTTATTTATTACTAATCTTATTGATGGTAAGAAAGTTCCTGTATATGGTACTGGAGAAAATATTAGAGATTGGGTACATGTTTATGACCATAATCGTGCCGTTGATTTAATTTTACATAATGGAAAAATGGGTGAAACATATTGTATTGGAGGAGAAGCAGAGGTAAGAAATATAGATATAACTAAAATGCTATTAAAAGAATTTAGATGTGGAGAAGAAAGTATAGAATATGTAGAAGATAGAAAAGGGCATGATTTTAGATATGCTATTGATTTTTCTAAAATTAAAAATGAACTTGCTTGGAATCCTAGATATAATTTTGAACAAGGCCTTAAAGAAACTATTGATTGGTATAAAAATAATGGAGATTGGTGGAGACCATTAAAAGAAAGAGTCATTAAAGATATAACTAAGAAATAAACTATCAACTCCTTATAGATAATTACAAGACACAAAAGCATTTAAATTAATTTTTTTTTAAAAGAAAATGAAAGGAGTAATATTAGCAGGAGGGACAGGAAGTAGAATGTTACCATTAACAAAAGTAACTAATAAACATCTTCTTCCAGTTTATGACAAGCCAATGATCTATTATCCGTTACAAACATTAATAGATGCTGGAATAAAAGATATAATGATTGTTTCTAGTCCAGGGCATGCAGGACATTTTGTAAATTTATTAGGTTCTGGAAGAGATTTTGGAATTAAATTAAGTTATGAAGTTCAAGAAGAAGCAGGAGGAATTGCACAAGCATTAAGTTTAACAGAAGATTTTGTTAACAAGGATTCTGTTATGGTTATATTAGGAGATAATATTTTTCAAGATAAAGTAAAAGATATTGCTGAAAGTTTTGAAATGGGTTGCAAAATTTTTCTTAAAGAAGTAGATATGGAATCAGCAAGAAGATTTGGAATAGCTGTAGTTGATAATGAAAAAGTTAGCTATGTAGAAGAAAAACCAGAAAATCCAAAATCTAATCTTGCAATGACAGGATTATATTTTTTTGATTCTAATATTTTTAATATAATCAAACAATTAAAGCCAAGTGAAAGAGGAGAGTTTGAGATAACAGACGCTATAGACTCTTATGTAAAACAAGGCAATTGCAGTTATGATATGATTAAGGGATTTTGGTCTGATGCAGGAACTTTTGAAAGTTTATTTAGGGCCAGTTGGTTAGTTAAAAATAATTCCCAATCTTAAGAGATTAAAAGAATGGATCAAGAAAATAAATTACAATGTAAAATTTGCAATCAAGATTCTTTAGCAAAATTCATAAGTTTTGGAAAGATGCCTGTTGCAAATGCTTATGTCAAAAAACCTACAGACTTAGAATATAGCTATGAAATGGAAGTCGGTTTTTGTAAAAATTGTAAGATGGTTCAATTAATTAATATTGTTCCTTATAACAAATATATTATTCCAGATGAAACAGGGAAAACCCATTATGCCTTTTTCTCTTCAACTTCTAAATTTATGGAAAAGCATTTTGAAGAAATAGCAAGAGAAATTGAGCAAAAGTTTTTAGATCAAGATTCTAGAGTTTTAGAAATAGGCAGTAATGATGGAATATTTTTGAAGAATTTTAAGAACCATCAAATAATTGGAGTAGAACCTTCTCAAAATGTTGCAGAACTTGCTATTAACAAAGGTATACCAACAACAACAGAATTTTTTACTAAAGATTTAGCTGATAGGATTTTACTGGAAAAAGGATCTTTTAGAACTATTTTTTCTGCAAATGTAACACTAAATATAATTGACCTAAATGATTTTATAAAAGGTATAGTTACTTTACTAGATGAAAAAGGTGTTTTTATAACAGAAGAACCCTACATATTAGATATTTTGGAAAAAGGTTCTTACGATCAGATTTACGATGAGCATATTTGGTATTTTTCTTTAAATTCTTTATCAAATCTTTTTTCTATGCATGGATTGGAAATATTTGACGCAGAAAAAAAATCTGTCCACGGAGGATCTATGAGGGCTTATGTATGCAAACCTGGAATTTATAAAAAAACAGAAAGATTAAAGAAATATTTGGAAGAAGAACTTGCAAGAAATATAAATTCGATTCAACCTTATCTAGAATTTGCAAAGAAAGTCGAAGTTAATAAACAAAAACTTTTCAATTTACTTAATGACTTAAAATCTCAAGGAAAAAAAATAGTAGGTTATGGAGCTGCTTCAAAAGGAACAATAATCCAAAATTATTGCAATTTAGATAACAAGTTAATTGATTATATTTCAGATTCTACGCCATTTAAACAAGGGCTTTATACACCAGGAAAAAATATACCAATTGTTAGCCCAGATAAATTTCATAATGATAATGATAAGCCAGATTATGCATTTCTTTTTGCATGGAATCATGCTGAAGAAATATTAGAAAAAGAAACAAACTTCATAGAAAAAGGAGGAAAATTTATTATACCTTTTCCAGAACTTAAAATTATTCCTTTACCGTTAAAAAAAGTATTTACAAAAAGAATTCCAGGTATAAAAATCAAAAAACTAAATGTTTTTGCAAATGACCAAGGATATTTATTTGAAACACTAAGAAATGATGATAGGATTTTTGATGGAAAATTTGGCCAAGTTTTGGTTTCTGAAGTATATCCTGGTATTGTTAAAGGATTACATAGGCATAAAAAGCAGACAGATTACACAACCTGTATAAAAGGCAATATAAAATATATAGCTATTAAAGAAATTAATGGAGAACTTTTAATTAACACTTTTGTAATCGGAGAAAAAAACCCGATTTTGATTAAAGTTCCTCCTGGAATTTGGCACGGCTATACTCCTGTTTCAAATGAACCAGCGACAGTATTACATACCATGGATTTTCCTTATAATACAGAAGATTCCGATACAGATAGAATTGATCCTTTTAAATTTGGAGATTTTTGGACAGCTAAGCATGGATGATTTTTTTATTTTTTCATCATTGCCAAAACCTCCTTATTCCTACTACTCCCATCATCTCCAACAAAAAATCCATGCCAAAAACCAAATACACTTATAACATGATCAATAATTCCCACAAGAATCAAATGCAAAGGCAATAAATAATAATATTCTCTTAAAGGATATCTATAATAAATTGAAGCAAATCCTAAAAAAGGAGTTGCCCTAATAACTTTATGCAAGAAAGCATGCCCTTCTATTCCATTTTCCCAAGTAGAAACACCATTAAATCTAAAATAATTATAAAAGGTTTTTAATGTTTTTTTATAATTATAATGTGGATGCAAATGATAGGCAATTACATTTCCTCTTCTTATTTTCCCAAGTTTTCTAATTTTAATATTAAAATCAACATCCATCGCAGAAACATTTTCATTAATATAATCAATTTCTTCCAAATCTTTTTTCCGATACGCACAAGTGCTTAAATTCATTGAAGGTTTTCTTAACTTCATATCATTTATAGTAAACATTCTAACAAGAAAAGGCCTTTTCTTCCAATAATTTTTGGTAAGCCATAAATCAGAGACACTAGCAACAACTTCCGGATCCTCAAGAGGCTTAATCAATCTTTCAATATAATACTCATTTTCAGGAACACAATCTTGAGCAAGAATAACGATTATGTCTCCTTTAGCCTCTTTTATTCCAAGATTCATACTTACTGCTTCAGGATTATTCCATTTTTCAATTATCTCACATGAAATAGTTTGCTTTCCAAGAATTTCTCTAACTTTATTAAAAACATTTAGTTCAGGTTTGTAAACAGGAATTACTACAGAGACTTTATGATCCATCAATAAACCTCCCTATAATCTTTCATGTCAAGATCCTCTGTTTCTTCTCTTTTCTCATTACTATATCTTTTTTCCTCTAAAATTTCATTGACTAATGTAGAAGAAACATTCTTAGTATAAGGGAAATAAACTATCTTAACTCCAACTTTTTTCAATTTCTTTTCTATTTCTTTCCATTTTTTAGTACCATACCAATCATCTCCAACAAACATAATATCAAATTTTAATTTATTCCACATCTTGAATTTATCCATGTCTTCTTGAGGAACAACTGTATCAACATACTTACAAGACTTAACAACTTCTATTCTCTGATCATAAGGTATAACTGATTTTTTGAGTTTATATGCTACCAATTCATCAGTACTTACTCCAACAATTAAAAGGTCACACATCTTTTTTGCATTTCTAAGAATATTAACGTGCCCAATATGAAAGAGATCAAACACTCCTGCTGTAAATCCTATAATTTTCTTCTCCATTTATTTATTTAAATGTATTATCTTTTAAGGATTATTGTGATTCTTAACATCCTTGTCAAATCATAAAAAATCTTTTAAACTACTTGTCCTAAAGTTTATAATGAAACCAAAATTCAATTTAGATGAAGCTACTTATGCTTATAATCCTGTTTTTATTTCAAGAATTCTTGATCCTTATACAGCAGTTATTGCTAAATTGATGTATAAAGTTGGTTTTACAGCAAATAAAACAACTATTTTAACTTTCATTCTTGGAATGTCAGGAATAGCTGTAATGTATTTTTACCAATCATTTTTAGGCTTATTGATAGCAGCAATTTTAATAACTTTAAGAAATATTGGTGATACTGTTGATGGTAAAATAGCAAGAGGCACAAAAACATTCAGTGCATTAGGAGGATATTCTGATATTGTAACTGATTGGTTATTTTTTCATGCAGCATTTTTTATAGTTTTAGGAATAATAACAAATCATGTTATTCTTGGTTTTTTATGTGTTACGGGATATATGAGCAGGGAATTTGCAAGGAGAAAATTCACAGAAAAATTTGGCACAAAAATTACCGAAACTTCAGATGCCAAAAAAATGCCTTTCATAGTATCTTTAGTAAGAAGATACGACTTGGCGTCATGGTTTTGGATAATTCCAATAATTTTACTGATTAACCCAATCTGGATAATCTATATAACTGTTTTTATTGAATATGGATTATTGTTTGGAGAACTAGCAATAAATTACCGTATTTTAATTAGAGATAACAAGAGAATATGGAGAGAATTAAGAGAAGATTCAGAGAAAAAACTCTCAGCAAAAGAATTAATAGACCAAATAAATCCTTAAAAACCATGCTTCTTTGGAAAAAACATGTGTGGAATTAATGGATTTACCTTTGAAAACCCAGATTTAATTAAAAAGATGAACTTACTATTAGTCCATAGGGGCCCCGATTCTAATGGAATTTATATTGATAAAATAAGCCTTGGACATCAAAGATTAAAAATAATAGACTTATCTGAAAAAGCTAGTCAACCAATGTCTGATGAAGGAAATAAAATTTTTATTGTTTTTAATGGAGAGATTTACAATTTTAAAGAATTAAAAAACCAGCTTTCTGATTATAATTTTAAATCAAACTCAGATACAGAAGTAATTCTAGCATTGTATAAAAAATATGGATATGATTTTGTCAATCATTTAAATGGAATGTGGGCCATTGCTATTTATGATAAAGAGAAAAACAAGTTGTTCTTAAGCAGAGATAGACTTGGGAAAAAACCATTACATTACACATTACACAATAATAACTTAATTTTTAGTTCTGAAATAAAACCTTTATTTGTTCATGATATTGAGAAAGAACTAAATAAAAAAGCTGTTTCTTCTTATTTATCTTATAGATATGTTTTAGGAGAAGAAACAATGTTTCAAAATATTTTCAAACTTCTTCCCGCACATAATCTATTATTTGATTTAGAAAAAAATAAAATAGAAAAAACATGGGAATACTGGGATTTGGATCATAATGAATATTCAATTAATGAAGAAAATTCTAAAAAAATAGTTGATCAGCTTTTAACTAGTTCAATTTCAATAAGGCAAGTATCAGATGTTCCAATAGGAAGCATTAATTCAGGGGGGTTAGATTCAAGTTTAATAAGCGCAATAATGGCCACATTACATTCTTCACCAATTAATACTTTTACGGTAAAGTTTCCAGAAGAAGGTTTTGATGAAACTCCTTTTGCAAGACTTTTAGCTGATCATTGCAATACAAATCATAAGGAGATTACTATAAATATCTTAAATTTTTTGGACATAATGAAAGAGTATAATAAGAAAAAGGACGAACCAATAGGAGTTCCCAATGAAATAGCTCTTTATCTTTTATTCAAAGAAATAAAGAAATCTGTTACAGTAATACTTTCAGGAGAAGGAGCAGATGAAATATTTGCAGGATATAGCAGGATTTTTAGAAGCCCTTATGACTATGAGAGATTAAAACAAATAGAAGACAATAATTTACCTTCAATACCATCTTTATATAATAAATATAAAGGACAATCTTTTAATAATGAACTAGATCACTTTCTATTTCTTTATAATTATTTTCCAAACAAAGAAAAAAACTTTATATTAAAACAAGATTTCCAGGCAGATCTTTCTTTTTTATTCAAGAAATATTTTGATAACAATCTGTCTTATCCAAAAAAAATTTCCTATACCTTTATTAAATTACATCTCCCAGGATTATTTGCAAGACTTGATAATTCTTCAATGGCAAGTTCTGTAGAAGCAAGATGTCCTTTTGTTGATCATAGATTAGTTAATTTTGTTTATAACTTGCCCTTTGATTTAAAAAATCCATGGAAAAGTCAGGAAGATAAAAAGAAGGCTTTTTTTAAAAATTGTGATGAAATTGCAGAAAACCACGATATTACAAAATACATTTTGAAAAAAGTAGCAGAATCTTACATTCCTAATGAAATCACCCATAGGAAAAAAATGGGATTCCCATTGCCATTACAAAAATGGTTTAAAGAAGATCTTTACAAAGAAGCTGAAAAATTATTATTATCAGAAAGTTCAAAAATAAAGATGGTTGCAAATCAAGAAAACATCAAATTATGGATGGAAGAAGGCTTAAATAATAATGACAAACAATTTGGACAAAAATTATGGATGCTTATTAGTTTAGAGTTATGGTTAGGAGAATGGTTCTAACTATAATAATTTATTTAAACTAATTTTCTACTAGTTTTTTATGAAAAAGATGAAAATAGCTCACGTATGCGCATTTTACATACCAGCAATTGGAGGTGTGAAACAAGTTGTTGAAGAATTAGCTAAAAGACAATTAAAACAAGGCCATGAAATCCATGTTTTTACTTCAGACTGGGATAAAGAAAAAAGAATTAAAAAAAAGGAAGAGATAATTGATGGAATTTACGTTCATAGATGTTTTCATATAGCTAAAGTTGCAAATTTTGAAAGTATATGGCCAAGCGTGTTTCCAAAATTAATGAAAGGAAAATTTGATATTATACATAGCCATGTTTTTGGTCATGTATATTTTGTTCTTGCAACTCTCGCAGCTAAATTATCTGGAGCAAAACACATTCATACAACCCATTGTCCTTGGACTGATGCCCATAGGTCTGCAATGGGAAGACTAGGTTTATTAGTAAGTTATAACATATTTAGCAGATTAGCATTTAGATTTACTGAAAAGATTATTGCAATAACTCCTTGGGAATTTGATTTTATTAAAAAATATGGAGGAACAGATAAACAAATCGTTAACTTGCCAAATGGAATGTCGGCTGATTTTTTTATAAAAAAAGAACCAAATGATTTTAAAGAAAAATATGGAATAAAAGGTAAATTAGTTTTGTTTTTTGGAAGATTAAATGTAACAAAAGGTCCTGAAAAATTTGTTGAAATAGCTAAGAGTATACTAAAAGAAAGAGACGATATAATGTTTTTTATGAGGGGGCCTGATGAAGGTATGAGAGATATTGTTAAGAAGAAAATAGGAAATGAATCTAGAATAATATTAAAAGATGTCTTAAGAGATAGAGAAGAAATAATAAAAATGTATCAAGCTGCTGACGTTTTTGTACTTCCTAGTTTTAGAGAAGGCTTACCTTTAACTTTATTTGAAGCAATGGCAGCAGGCCTTCCCATAGTAGCAAGCCCAGTTAATGGAATCCCTTATGAAATGAAAGAACCAGAAAATGGTTTTCTTGTTCAATATGGAGACAATGAAAAATTCAAAGAGAGAATTCTAGAATTTTTAGATAATCCTGAATTAAGACAGCAAATTTCTCAAAACAATATTGAAAAATCCAAAAATTATAAATGGGATATTATCACTCAACAAACTTTAGATTTATATGAAAATTCTATGAAAAGATCTTAAATTATCCCTAATAATTTCAATAATCCCATCACAAAACACAGCAAGAATTCAAGAATGCCATCTTCTTATCTTACATATCTGGGCAAAACTAGTGGAAGATTATTTTCTGTATCACAAGAATCTTATTAAACCAATTTTTTTTCTTAAAAAAATGATATCAATAGTTATTAATTCGTTTAATGAACCAAAAACAATTGGAAGAGCGATAGAGGCAATTATAAATCAACCCATTAATGAAAATTACGAACTCATTATATCTTCACCTGACGAAGAAACGTTAGCTGTTGCACGAGAATACAAGAAGAGTAGTGACAAGATCCAATTATTTAATGATCCTGGAAAAGGCAAAAGTTATGCAATTAATTTATTACTTCCAAAACTAAAAGGAGATATATGCATTTTTACTGATGGAGATGTATATCTATCAGAAAATGCAATAAATCAAGTATTAAAAGAGTTTGAAGATAATCGAGTGGGGTGCGTTACAGGAAGACCTATGCCGATTGAAACAAAGGACAATCAATATGGATTTTGGGCTAATTTCTTATTTGATGCTGCACATAATTTAAGAAAAAAACTAAGCGAGAAGGGCAAGTTTTTAGAGTGCTCTGGATATTTAGAAGCATTCAGAAATGGAGTTATAAAAAAATTCCCAGTAGATGTTGGAGAAGATACAGTAATCCCCCATATATTTTGGGAAAAAGGATACAAAATAGGATATGCTCAAGATGCCCTAACTTTTGTAAAAAATGTAGATAATTGGGATGATTGGGTAAAGCAAAAAACAAGGACAATTAAATCTCACGAGACTCTTAAAAAATACGTTGATCTTAAAAAATCCCAAAGGACCAAAACATTTTTTAATGAAGCAAAAGGAATACGTTATTTATTTACTTATCCGAAGTCATTAAGAGAGTATTATTGGATGAAGAAATTAATTCTAGCAAGATTTTATATATGGGCCAAAGTTTTCTATGAAACTAGATTGGTTAATAAACATTATACTGACGCTTGGGAAACTGTTCAAAGTACAAAATAATCATATAAATACTTATAAATCTATCACATTAATCTAACAAAATGACTAAGAATTTTATTACAGGGGTTGGAGGATTTGTAGCTTCACATTTGGCAGATTACCTCCTTGAGAAGGAGGAAGAAGTGGTGGGGACTTATCGTTGGAATGAGGATTTATCTAGAATCCGACATATAAAAGATAAAATAACTATGGTTCCTATGGATCTCAACGATTTTCCAAGTTGTTTAAGAGCATTAGAAACAAAACCAGATTATATTTTTCATTTAGCAGCTCAAAGCTATGTTTCAGATAGTTATATCTATCCGAGCGAAACAATTAGAACAAATACAATTGGAACATTAAACATACTTGAAGCAGTAAGAATAATAAGAGAAAAGGATCCTAGCTTTGATCCTGTAATTCATGTATGTTCAACAAGTGAGGTTTATGGACTAGTTAGTAAGGAAGAAATACCAATTAAAGAAACAACAAGACTAAATCCTTCCAATCCTTATGCTGTAGGAAAAGTAGGCACTGATATGCTTGCTCTAATGTATTGGACAAATTATAAATTGAAAACAATTAGGACAAGAATGTTTACTCATACTGGTCCTAGAAGGACAATGATGTCAGCAGAATGCAATTTTGCAAGACAAATTGCATTAATAGAACAAGGAAAACAGCCCCCCATACTTAAGCATGGAAACTTAGAGAGTGTTAGAACCTGGGCAGATGTAAGAGATGCAGTAAGGGCCTACTATGTTTTAGTTAGAGAGTGCAGACCTGGAGATGTATATAATATTGGGGGAAATGTAACTAAAACAATTGGAGAAATGTTAGACTATTTGATTAATTTAAGCCCTATGAAAGACAAAATACAAAAACAACAAGACCCAAAACTAATGAGGCCTTATGATGTTGATTTGCAAGTCCCGGATTGCTCAAAATTCCTGGACGAGACAAACTGGCAACCAACTTACACATTCGAGCAAACAATGCAGGATTTATTGCAATGGTGGAGAGAAGAAGAAAAATCTTAATTAATAAAAATCCGTAATCTTTAAAAACTAATGGATAAACTATCAATATATGCAAAGGGTTCTAATAACAGGCATAACTGGGAGAATTGGGTCAAAATTATTTGAAAAACTAGAGGACTTATTTCCATTAGAAACTAGCATATTTCTCTTAGAAGGTAAAACACCAATCATTTTACCAGTTAATAGTAAATTAAAACTGCAAGTTAAAAAAGAACTGGATAATGGATATGATTTAGCTATCCATTTAGCAGCAAATTCAGATACAACTTATTGTCAGAAGCCTGAAAATCGGATTGAGGTAAGGGAAGATAATATTAACCTAACCAGAAAAGTGTGTGAAGCTGCCAATAGAGTTATATTGCTTTCAACAGATTATGTGTTTAATGGAAATTTGGAATCAGGAGAATCTTTTAAAGAAGACGAAAAAAGAAATCCCGTAAATTATTATGGACAGACAAAATTAGAAGCAGAGGACATTGTTCTTTCAAATAATGGTATAGTTATAAGAATAGATACTATGATGGGTACAAAGAATAAAATAATAGATACTGCAAAAAGAGCTATCGAAGGAGAAGATTATTTCCCTTTTTGGACAAATAACTTAATCAGGCCATCTTATTTTACTGATTTTTTTAAAGTATTAAAAAAACTGGTAGATAAAGAAGGACCTTCTATCTACCATGTCTCCTGTAATGGAGATGCTTTATCAAGAAGTGAAATGGCACAAATAGTTTTAGACATATACAAGGAAAAAGGATGGAAACGAAAGATGGACGATTTAAAGACCGAAAGTCTAGAAGAAACAAAAAGATTCGTTTTGGATACTCAAAAAACAAAAAGAGAGTTAGGTGTCGATTTCATCGATTCCAGAGAGGCTGTTAGGAGACACGTTTTGGAGAAGGTTTAGAATTCCGTTATAATTAATTAACAATAAACAATATAAAAATTTAAATATCAATAATAAGGCCCTGATATATGAAAAGTGAGAAAAAGGAGTATCAGGCACTAATTTTAGTTGGTGGGCTAGGCACAAGACTTAGACCTTTTACACAAACAGTTCCTAAACCAATGGTTGATATTGACGGAAGGCCTTTTCTAGAATTTAAAATTGAAAGTTTGAAAAGATATGGAATTAAAGATTTCATTCTTTGTGTAGGACACTTAGGACATATTGTTGAGGAATATTTTGGAGATGGAAAAAGATTAGGAATTAATATAACTTATTCATATGAGAGGGAAGAGCTTTTAGGAACTGCTGGAGCAATTAAAAATGCAGAAGCTCTTATTAAGGGAGATTTTATTGCAACAAATGGAGATACTTTTTTAGATGTTGATCTAGATAAATTATTAGATTTTCATAAAAATCATGGTTCTTCTTTTACAATGGTTGTTGCAAATGCAAGTCATCCAAAAACACAAGAACTTGTAGAAATAAACAGCAATGAAATTACTAGTATTCATAAAAGAAATACTATTGAACATGAAAATCATCTAAGATCAAGTCTTAATCCTCTTGTAAATGCAGGACTTTATGTAATGGACAAAGAAATTTTAAACCACATACCTTTAAAAAAAGTTTCCTTAGAACAAGAAATCTTTCCAAAACTAACTGGAAAAATGAAAGGCTTTCACCACACTGGTTATCTGTTAGATGTTGCAGATGAAGGGGATTGGGACGAGTTTAAAAAAGATGTACGTGGAGGATTAATTATCCCAAGTATTTCAGGCTATAGAAAAGTAATACGGAGCAGAGCTCCTGTCAGAATTACTTTTGGGGGAGGAGGAACAGATCTAAATCCCTATGACGAAGAACATGGTGGAGTCAGCATTAATGCAACAATAAACAAATATGTCTTCTCATCATTACAATTACGGGATGATAAAAAAATAAATATCAAATCAGATATAATAAATGTTTATGGTGGTTTTGAAACCCATGAAGAAAGTTTTGATAGTATAGAAGAAATTACTATTAATGGAGGAGAGGAAAGTAAACTTGAAATAATAAAAGCAGCCATCTTAGAAATGAGCCCAGGATTTGGATTTGATCTTTATGTGAGAAGTGAAGTCCCTCCTAGATCGGGATTGGGAGCAAGTGCTTCACTATGCGTTTCAATTATAGGGGTTTTAAATCATTTAAGGAAAAAGAACAGGATGACAAAACACGAAATATCTGAGACAGCTTTTCAAATTGAAGAAAAAAGAATAAAAAACAAAGGAGGAAGGCAAGATCAATATGCTGCTACATTTGGGGGATTTAATTTATGTGAATTTTTTGGAAAAGATAATGTGAAGATAAATCCAATTGATATAGGGAAAGACCATTTATTAGAAATAGAAAAAAATTTATTAATAGTAAGTTCAGGGAGAAGAGTTAAATCAGCTGGAGAAATTCATGAAGAAGAAAGCAAACAAAAACTTCATGAAGACTTTCATAAAATCAAAAGATTGCATGAGATAAAAGATATAGCATATGATATAGAGTTTAATTTAAGAAGAGGAAATCTTAATAAATTTGGAAAATTAATAAGGGAAGGTTGGGAAAAAAAGAAAAAATTCAATCCCTCAATAACAGGCACTTATATAGATGCATTAATAGAGGAAGCAATAGCAAATGGAGCATTAGGAGTAAGATTAATGGGGGCTGGAGGAGGAGGTTATTTATTAGTCTATTGTAAACCAGATCATGAACATAAAGTAAGAGACACATTAAATGAACGAGGAGCTAAATCAATGGAATTTAGCTTTGATTTTGAAGGACTAAGAGTATGGGAGGTAGAAGAACAATAAAAATGAAAACTAGATCATGGAAACAGAAAACGAGGAATCATCAACAACAGAAAAAATTCCAACTGCAGAAGAACTAATTCCAGCACCTGATTCAATTGGGGAAAGAAAGAAATCCATCAAAAACTTTTTTACAAAATGGATTAAAGATGATTATGATAAACTTTTTTTAATAGTTTTAATTGCAGCATTCATAATTAGAATCATAGTTTTTACAAAAACCCAGGATCAGGCTTTATGGTGGGATGCTGCAGATTATCTTGCTAGTGCAAAGAGATGGGCAGGCTTTAACCCCCATTTAATTGATATGTGGTATTATAGAAGAGGATTCCTATGGCCATTAATCTCAACTATTTTTTTTAAAGTAGGATTAGGAGAAATTGGTATAAGATTTCTAGTTGTTTTACTTTCAACAGGAATTGTTTTTATTACTTATCTATTAGTTACTGAAATGTTTAACAAAAAGCTTGCATTATTAACAAGTATCGGAGTTACATTTTCATGGATTTTTTTATTTTTTACAGGCCGGCCACTTACTAATTTACCAGCAACTTTTTTCTTCCTTACAGCATTACTATTTTTTTGGAAAGGTTATGTAAATAATAAAGGTAAGAAATATTTTTATTTATTTGGAATTTTTTACGCATTAGCCATTTTAATTAGAATGCAATATTTAATGTTTGGTCTTTCTTTTTTAGCTCTAGCCATTGTTAAAGAAAAACTAGCTTTTTTCAAAAATAAAGGATTATGGATTGCAATTATGATGTTTATAATAATCTTAACCCCCCAAATTATCTTACATAATATGCATTTTGGAAATCCGCTTTTAGATTTAACAAATTATTACCTTGGAGTAGAAGGAGTATCTAAGACTGGAGAAGTTGGTGTTGAACTTGCTAAAACTTCAGATTTATTTGTTTATATTAATAATCTCCCTTATATTTTAGATGCAAATCAGCAAGGATATTCTACTTTATTTATAATAAGTCCATTATTCATACTATTTGTAATAGGTTTCTTCTTATTTTTCATAGATTTATTTTTAGGATTTGACAAAATTTTTAAAAATAAGCTTATTCAAAAGAAATTTTTTATTTTCTTTTGGATAATTTCAACTTTTTTATTTTTAGGTTATATAGCCCCCCATTTAGAACAGAGATATATAATGCCAATAGTCCCTTTCTTATTTTTTCTTGTTGTATATCCTTTGACATTGATAACTCCTTATTTAAAAAAATTTAATCTTAAAAATACAACCATAATTCTTATTCTATCAATTATTTTAATCTTACTTTTAATTTCAAATATTAAGTTTGGATTTAGTTTAATTGAATCTAAAGAAAATTCCTATTCTGAAATTAAACAAGCTGGATTATGGGTAAAACAAAATTCAAATCCTGAAGATATTATTATAGGAGGATCATTACCTCAATTGACTTATTATTCAGAACGATCTACATATCCATTTGATTTAGCTTATCGTCGAGATTTGCCAAATTTAAATGAAACAGACTTAGATAAATTTATTTTAGAAAATAGGCCTAAATATTTTATACTTTCAATTTATGAATATCAAGAACCTTGGGTGTTTGCCTACCCAGAAAAACATAAAGATATTTTAACACCTGTCCAAGGATATGGTCTCCAAAACCAACCTATTTTGGTAATATACAAGTTCAATTATGACAAAATAACTTCTTTATAACTTCAAATTTTTAAAAATTTATTTATGTGATTATCATATTTATCCCATTCAAATAAATAAGTATGGGTTACTGTAAAGAAATTAACTTTTTTCATAAGCCTGAAATTTTCCATCATTATATCTAAGATTTCTTCATATCTTGTTATATGCTCATCAGGAATTTCTTTCTTACCGACTAATTTTCTCATCTTTCTAGAAATCCAGTTTTCAGTAGGTATTGAAACAATAATCTCAAACTTATCGTTAAGTTTTTTGAAACTATTTACAATTTTTTTAATTTCTTTAGCTGGAATATGCTCAAAAACATCTAAAGCAAATATTTTAGTCGGTTTTATTTTCTTATAATCTTTAATAAAAGTTTTTTTTGGATTTATATCATAACCATAAATTTTAAAATTAGCAAGTTTTCTTTCCAGCCAACCACCACCACATCCATAATCCAAGATAATATCTTCTTTTGTCAATCCAGCTAACAAAATAGCCGTCATAATTTTCCATCTAAAATAAATCATTGTAATTAGATTACTACTTTCATAAGTGTCCTTT
>Ga0310122_10000084_pt1 | contig 58685 bp, 59 predicted proteins | sample CB6_Bottom_1051__FD_203503 | JGI IMG/M metagenome (GOLD analysis project Ga0310122, IMG submission 203503) | Marine microbial communities from Western Arctic Ocean, Canada - CB6_Bottom_1051 | ecosystem: Environmental > Aquatic > Marine > Oceanic | place: Canada: Western Arctic Ocean | collected... | reverse complement strand
CAACTTGGCTTACGACTGCCAATTTAAAGGCAAGAGAATAATCTCGTTGAGTACGTCTACTTGTTGTTTTCATGACACTCTCCAATTTCATGTTGGAAATGTGTCAACCATATTTAGGACGGTACAGGACTCAAAAATAAGCCCACAACAAGGTGGGCTTTAGCTACCAGTCTTTTGAACTGACTAAACTAGTGAGTAACTTGGCTTCCTTAAGCTGTGATTCAAACCTAAGGTTAAAAGTTTGTTTGGAGCGTCAAGTCACTGTAAGCCGAGTAAGCGTTCAACATCACATGATATCTGCCGCTTTGGGTGACATTCACCGTACAAGTCTCACTGTTACCCGAACGATAAGGTCGACAGTCCCAAGTATTGAGCGTTGGTTTGTCTCCAAAACGTAGATACAGATCCGCGTCGCCTGTGCCACCAATGGTGACCACTGTTAGCTGCTGGCCCTGTTGTAAGTCCATGTAGAAGTAATCCTTTTGTCCTCGGCTGCCACTTAATCCATTAACCGGCACGCCAGAGACTAGCTTTCCATCTGGATCCGGTCCAGGTGTTGGACCACCGCAATCCGGCTCACAACCACTGTCTGCCAAGCTATATAGCAGTTTATTGGTGGTGCCTCTTGTGTCAGAAACCTTATTCTCCGAGGCTCTTGAGTTCAGTAACCCTGTAAGCTGAAGCGGAGTTAAGCCGTTGTTTTCTTGTAAGTACAAGGCTGCAACGCCGGCAACATGTGGCGTCGCCATGGAGGTTCCGCTAATCGTTTTATAGCCGCCATCATACCAAGCTGACTTAATTTGAGACCCAGGTGCGAATAGGTCAACACAACTGCCCCAGTTCGAGAAACTTGAACGCGAATCAGAGCTGGTCGTTGAGCCTACCGTCACACCACTTGGTACACGAGCTGGTGATGTATTACACGCATCGGCATTTGAGTTACCTGCCGCCAACATAAAACTCACTCCAGATTGAATCGCGCCTTGCACCGCGCTATCTAATGCAGTGGATTGACCTCCACCTAAACTCATGTTGGCGACCGAAGGCCCTGATGCATTTTGTGCTACCCAATCCACACCAGAAATCACGCCGGATGTGGTTCCTGAACCCGAACAGCTAAGTACTCTTACCCCAACAATGTTAACGTTTTTAGCCACACCATACTGGCTGCCGCCAATCGTTCCTGCAACGTGGGTACCATGCCCATTACAGTCACTCGAATCAGCATCATTATCTACGAAATCATAGCCAGAAACCGAGCGCCCGCCGAATTCCTCATGGTTGTTATTAACTCCCGTATCAATCACGTATGCTGTGACGCCAGAGCCATCAAAGTTAGCATTATAGTTTCGATCCAAAGGAAGGTTTCTCTGATCTATTCGGTCTAGCCCCCAAATCGCGTTGCTTTGAACGGCTTCATTTGAAACAACAGGATCGATACTGAGTATTTGGTCTTGTTCAATGTATTCCACCCGAGAATCACGTCTGAGTTGCTTTAATTGAAGTGCGTCTAGATTTGCCACAAAGCCAATAATGGAACTATCAAAAACATCGTCTGTTTTGATTGAAAACGAATTGGCCATGAGGCCTACCGTTTGTTGAGTGAACTGCTGTAATCCAGCCGCGTCATTCATTAGCATCTGCGGTTGTTTCAATACAACAATATAGCGATCAGTGATCGCATCATCTGATGAAGCCAACACCAGTGGAGCAATAGGTTGTTGTGAGTTTTCAGTAAAATTTATAACAGAACTTTGAGCCAGACTTGATGCGGAATAAATACCAAATGTGGCTGCAATACAACAACTTAATACTTTCTTTAACATAGCTTGTTCCTTGATATTTTAGGTTTGTTGGTTGTTACCTACGACAAACACGAAAATGCAGACAGCTAGCTGTTATACGCTCAATACGTGAAGCAACATTGTTACAAATTCAACCTAAGACAATACCAATGAGGTTGCTTATTAATTTATATTCATTTCACTAGGAACTGCGAGTTGGGACAAATTATTTTGAAAAGCTTATGCAAGCGTAATTTATATAATTTAATCAAAGGCTCTAATTTCAATAAAAGTTGAATGTATAGATAAAAATGGTGTATGAAAGCGGAATGATCTTCACTATTGACACATAACACACCAAAACGCTGCAAAAACCGGAAAATACAGAATTAAAATTACGGACGATTAGTCGTGCTTATAGTGAATAAATATTATTAATTGTACTCGCCGACAGCTTACCTCTATCTTGGCTGCACTATCCAACACCATAAACAAACGCGATTACGCAGGGAAAAAGACGATGACCGCCATTACCGATTTAGACATTTTGTTAAAGTCCATGTCACCAGAACTCATTGAAGGCAACTATGTTTTCTGTACTGTCGATGGAGCGTTGGCAGACTATATTCAACTCGACCCAATCGCGACCTTTCGAGAAAGAGAAGGGTTAACTTTGGTGCTGACAGAAAAAGTGGCGACTCAAGCGCAGTTAAGTTTCGACGGTGTGTTTAGCATGATCACTTTATCGGTACACTCGAGCCTAGAAGCGGTTGGACTAACCGCAGCCTTTGCCACCAAGCTAGGCTCATATGGCATTAGCGCCAACGTGATTGCTGGCTTTTATCACGACCACATCTTCGTTCAGAAAGACAAAGCTGAAGCCGCAATGAGCGCGCTTAGAGAGTTTTCAGAAGCCGAATAACTCGATCAGTTTACTCGTTCACGTATGAAGTTGACTAACAGCTTAGTTAGATGTGTGTGATAACTCATCGAACGGTAATGAATATATATCGTCAAGGGCGCTAATTGGTGATCCAAGTGCTGTTCAACCAATGTGCCCCGCTCTATTTCCTCACGACAAAACTCTCTTGGTAAAGCAACAAAACCAAGCCCGCGGATCGCAGCGGCTTTCGCGATAAACCCACCATCGACATTAATATTGGACTTGATATCCAAGCCCTTCGAGTCGTCTTTTGTCCCGCTAAAGACCCAAGGGTTGCCACCAAAAGCTTTAAAGCTAGAGATACATGGCAACACTCTTAACTCTTCAATTTTACTTGGTGAACTGTGTTCCTCCAAACAAGTTGGAGAAGCCAAAACAGCACTCTCCCATTGGCATAAAGGACGAGAAATCCAATCCCTATCATCCAGCGATCCTCGCTCAAAGCTAATCATGATATCTGGATCACTGTTGAGTGCGCTTTCGATGGACGTACTGTGTTCACAGAACAGAGATATATTGGGATAGTCGACCACAAAATCAGCAAGAACATCGCCAATGAACGGAACGTCTGGCGTGCTTAAGCGAATAGTTCCTTTTACTGATTCAGTTGAAATGGTTAGGCTTTGCAACGTCTGACTCAGGCGACGGAGCGGCTCTCTTATCTCGTTATACAGAATCTCGCCCGCTGAGGTTGGCGTAACCTTGCGGGTAGTCCGATAAAACAGTTTATTGCCAATCTCATTTTCAAGTTGTTGAACATGACGACTTACCGTAGAGCTCGGAATTAACAAGCGCTCCGAAGCCTTGATGAAGCTGTTCTGTTCATACACACAAAGGAATGAGTTTAACCAAGCGTTATCGATCCTTTCCAATCTTATTATCCCAAAATCACCAATACTGAATCTCATATTAGCCTATTTATCAGGATTATCTATCGCGATAAGGTTCAAAAAAACGATGTGAGTGAATAATGATGAAAAGTAAGAACCAGACAACCTTCGAGCGCGATGGGTATCAGCTTAAAGCCGAACAACACGGCGGAGGACCAAACTTATTGATTATTGGTAGTGTTGATTACTACAAGCGAGTAATACCGAAAGCGCTACACGACCACTTTACCTGCCTATATCTAGACCATCGTGGCTTTGCTTTAACGGGAAAAGATAATCAGACAATTAATTTGGATATTATCTCTGACGATATCGAAGCTATCTGCGAGAGTTTTAATATACGAAAAGCCTCTGTTCTTGGTCATTCAGGGCATGCTTACATGGCGCTTCACTTCGCCAGTTCTGCCAATATTCATATTGAGAAGGTTATGATTTTTGGAGCATCACCAAGCTTATCTGAAGAGATGAAAGCCAAACAGTTTTCACACTGGGAAAGTCATGCGTCAGGTGAACGAAAGCGCCTATTTAAACAAAGTATTGGAAAGCTCGAAAACGACATAAACAAAGAACCACATAAAAAGTTTGTCCATCTATGTAATCGGTTAAGCCCAATGCGCTGGGCAGATCCGAACTTTAATGAACTTCCACTTTGGGAGCGAGTACACACCAACACAACAGTACTTGACGCACTATGGGGGGATATTTTTAACAGTATAGATGTAACGACTCTGCCTATGGCTAATCAGCTAGAAGTTATTGTTGCTATTGGCGAACTCGATTTCAGTATCGCACCTTTGAGCACTTGGCTGGATTTAGGAGGGGCGTTTAAATCATTAGAACTCATTGAGCTTGAAGGCGTGTCGCATACCCCAATGCTTGAATCGCCAGTCAGTTTTATTGAACTGATGTGCCATCATCTACTCGATTAATTCAGCGGCTTATTTTGTTCCACCAGCTAGCAATAGACACAAAAAAAGCGACGTAATCTACGTCGCTTTGCTTATTGCTTACTGTTCATTCACTGATCAGGCATCAGCTAATGAAACAGTTAAGCAAGCTTAAAAGTCGCCACTTTATCACTTAAACCAGCGGCTTGGCTCTTAAGTTCGTTCGACTCAGTTAAGCTGTCCTGTGCGCCCACAACTAGGTGGTCGGTAACATCTTTAATGGTCGTCACGTTCTGGGTAATTTCACCCGTCACATGTGTTTGTTCTTCAGCAGCCGTCGCGATTTGAGTCGCCATATCGCTGATCAAAGCAACCGCCGTGTTGATCTCTTCAAGCGCATGCGAAGCTCTGTCTGCATCTTCTACTGAGTGTATCGCCAGTTTAGAACTGCTCTCCATCAGCTCAACCGCTTGCGCCGTTGTACGCTGCAGGATATCAATTGTTGATTTGATCTCTTCCGTTGAAGAGTGGGTACGCTGCGAAAGCACACGTACTTCATCCGCTACCACAGCAAATCCACGACCTTGTTCACCAGCACGAGCCGCTTCAATCGCCGCATTCAAAGCAAGCAAGTTGGTTTGCTCAGCAATACCTTGAATCGTGGCGAGTACTGTCGAGATCTCTTGAGCGTGCTTGTTAAGTTCGCTGATCACGTTACCCGCTTCGTTGACTTCATTGGCTAGGTTATTGATAGAACCTTTAGTGTCGACTACCAGAGCGTGACCACTGTTAGTGCTTGTCGCTGAGTCTTGTGCCGCTTTTGCTGTTTGCTCAGCATGCGATGCAATCTCTTGAGTTGCACAGGCCATTTCCGTTACAGCCGTTGCCACCATTGTGATTTCTTGTTGTTGATGGTTAAGCTCATCCACAGAACGGTTCGCACGTTGAGTACTTTGCTCTGACTGGCTATTTAGCTGTTCTGACTGCCCTCGGATATGGCCAATCAACTGCTGTAAGCTTCCAACAAAGGTATTGAAGTTATGAGCCAACTCGCCCACTTCATCTTGGTTTTCTACATGAATGCGTTGAGTCAAATCACCGCTACCATTCGCGATTTGCGCCAATGCTTGAGATACGTGGTTCAACGGACGAAATAGAATAGTACATAAAAGATTAAACAGTATGGTACATACAATGACGACCAGCAGTGTCACTAAAACTTGACCAATCACGGCATCAAATAACGGTGCAACCAGAGAGTCATGATTAACAACACTCACTGTAATCAGGCTCGTTCCGTCAATAGCACGTGCGTACAGAACATAGTCGCTGCCATTCAGATCGATAGAAGTGTCTTTACCGCTAGTCAGAGCCTTTTGTACATCGGAGAAATTTAACCCAAGTGAACTGATATTCTTGTTCAGTAACTTAGTGTCAGGGTGCGTATAAACCGTGCCTTTGTTGGTCGCGATGAACATGTAACCTTCACCTGGAAGAATCACCTGCTCTAGACTGTTTAAGATGTCTGTAATTTCTACATCAGCACCCAACACAACCTGTTGCCCATGCAGTTGCATTGCTGTTCCTAATGAAACAACGTTCGCCCCAGTTGCTGCAGCAACCGTTGGGTTATCCATGAACACCTTGCTTGGGTTCGCAACCGCATTGGTGTACCACCCCCATAAACGAGGATCATCATTGCCCGGCGGCAGTACTACTCCGTTCGCGTTCTTTTGCGACCCATCAGGAAATGCCAAGAAGACATTATCAAAAGAAGCTGAGTCACGAACCTGTTTTAGATGAGTCTCCAAGCTTTCTTGTTTGGATTCTTTCGAAAGAGAAGTAAGTGCACGCTCTTTGGATAAGATCCAATCCGATACATATTGATTGTAAGAAGCCGATGCGCCCTCTAAACGCTGTTCAACTTCTGTATCCAACCTTTGCAATGAAGCACGAAAAGACAATGCCTCGACCAAAATCCCCCCCAGGATAATGGCCATACTGGCTGAAATCGCCAGCTTATTTTTAAGCGAGAGTTTCTTGAACATAGGAAACCTATAATTTGGAAGTAAAAAACCGTGGCGAACAAATTGGTTGCCAAAGCGGTTTGCAAGCGGGATATATTTTACGCTTTAAAATAAATTAAGAAACCAGCTAACCGGTTGAATTATTCATATGTGTGAGTAAGAGCACGCATCGTAACCCATTGATTTAGAGAATGGTGAACTCTAAATTTCAAATTGGAAACGAGAATAAGTTCAACGGTAGGCGTCAAACTTTAGGACTGGTAAAGGCACAGATCACGCCATTTCTCACAACCTAAATAGCGTTACGGGTTTTGATCCATTAATCTAATCGTTCATTCTGTCGTCTGAGTTTTTCTATGTCCCGAAGCCAACGTCTCTTTGACCTACTCCAACTATTACGCTGCCATAAATACCCAGTTACCGCCGACTACTTGGCGATAGAACTCAATGTAAGTACTCGCACTATTTATCGCGATATCGTGACACTGCAAGCACAAGGTGCTGAAATTGATGGTGAAGCAGGAGTTGGCTATCAGTTGAAACCGACCTTCACTCTCCCTCCGATGATGTTTTCAACGGAAGAATTGGAAGCGTTACGGCTTGGCGCTGAATGGGTAGCGAAGCAAGCCAATGGGGAATTCAGTGAGTCAGCTAGAAATGCCATTGCCAAGATTTCTGCTGTGTTACCTGCTGACCACCAGGCAAAACGCAGTGAAGATATCGTGCGTGTTGCTTCAATCATTGAAGTCGCAGAGTTAACCATTGACCTGTCGGACATCAAGTTCGCAATTAAGCAACAGAACAAAGCTGAGATTCATTACACAGACGCCAAAGCTAAGATTAGCTCTAGAATCGTTTGGCCAATGTTGATTGGCTTATTCGAACAACAATATGTCTTGGTCGCTTGGTGTGAAACGCGAAGTGCGTATCGTAATTTCAGGCTCGACAGAATTACCGAATGGAAAATACTTGAGCAAAAGTACCAGCATGCGCGCCACGACTTGATCAAAGATTGGCAGAACATGGAAGGCATTGCAGATAAAGTGATTCGCTACTGACAAAAACTGTCACAGGGGTTCGATACATTGCTGTGGTCCCAAACCGGGCTCAACACAAAAACCGAGTTAACTGAAACCAACACGGCAAACCCAATTGAACAGTTCAGGAGCTACTATGTTTACCATCGATTCATTTGTTCTTTATGTCACTGACATTCACCGCAGCATGGATTTCTATTCTAAAGCCTTTGATTGCGAGCCAAAGCTTCTATCACCGACCTTTGCTGTTCTAGACTTTGCAGACAATGTTAAAATCACACTCAAGCAAGCAGATGTTCTAACACCAGCAAGTAACATCAAGGGTGGCGGTACTGAGCTCTCTATGCCTCTTGCGGATAAAGAGACACTGGAAAACATTTACAACACATGGAAAGAAAAAGGCATCCAGTTTGAGCAAACGCCAGAAGAGTCCGTTTACGGCATCAACTTCCTTGCTGTTGATCCAGACGGACACCGTATCCGCGTATTCGCTTAAAAGAATAAGAGCAAGCCGTATTTGAGCCGCTTGCTCATCTCATAAAAGCTTACTAACCGAAATCTAGAGTCAGCAATAGTCGCGTCTCATTTGATGACGTAACTGGTGAACGGTGAACAAGGCCTCTATTCTCATTGCCACTCCAACGCTCCCCTTTCAATAGCGCCACATCACCACTAGCCATTTGTTGAATATCAGATTCATGAGCGTATAGGCCTGAACCCGAATCTGGCTGTCCATTACTTCCACGGCCAAGCTTAGAACGGTCGACCGATTCGTTTGGCAGCCATTGAGTCGCAACGCCGTGATAGGTTGTCACTAAACGGCAAGGAACTTGGTCAAAATGAAAACGAGGACACATCGCTTTATTCAGAACCGCCAAACGGAGCCCTACTTCTTCAAGATCGAACAAACAACAGAACATATCCACCAGCTCTGCCATGTTTTCTAATAACGCTTTGGAAGCGGTTCCATCGGTGGCAAATTCCAATTTATCGAGAGCATATTCAGGTGACACGCTAACAGACTTACTGAAGCTAGGATTCGAGGCGATGAATTCACTAATTGCCATAGTTAAATCTTCATCAAACTGTCGCTGCCATACCGCTATATTAATATCGCTTTGGTAGATATCCGCTAATACCGTTGGCTGCTCAGAAGCGCTAAGTCCTGGCTTATGATTCGCCTGATCCTTGATACTCACAACGGAACTAATGTTAAGTGGCTGATTGCTATTCGTTATCAAAGGCTTGGTCAACACGGCATTCATTACGTCATCTCCTTGATGCATGTTTATCGTTTCTCTTTTAATACTGCAAACGTCGTTCACAGTAATAGTGACTGTTAGTTATGTTATAACATAACTAAACTTACACAAGTAACTTTGCCGATCATGGTTCCAATAATATGGCGATGCTCTACCTTCGTCAGGTAATTTGATGAATGCTGAACTAAGCTTCTATCTATCTTTTTCTAATTTATCTTTAGTTCAAATAAAGACTCCAAAAATGCACGACTCGAGAACGTTAAACTTGTGAATTCATCAATGTGGTGACAACTTATGAAAAAACTAATCTCTACACTCGGCCTCCTATGCACCGTTATCTCCGCTCAATCATTCGCGGAAACGGGCTACACGTTAGACCCCAATTTATCGAACATCACATTCGCAACTATCAAGAAGCAGTTTGTTGTTGAGCCCGCATCCATCAAACCTTTATCTGGTGGCCTTACCGAAGAGGGTCAATTTGCCATATTGTTGGACGTGAAAAGTGTGAGTACTGGCGTGGCTATTCGCGATCAGAGGCTCAATGAGCTTTACTTTGAATCGATGACTTTCCCTGAAGTGAAAATCTCTGGAAAAGTTGAACCGTCAATGTTGTCTGGTGACCCAAAAAGAACAACCATTGCAGCGGAGGTTACCTTGCACGGCGTAACAAAAACGATTGATTTTCCCGTTTTAATCGTTCCATCAGAAGAGTTAGTGATGGTTAGTTCAGCCTCGACAATCATCGTCAATGGCGCTGATTTTGGAATATCGACAGACAACTTGAACAAGCTATCAGCTACCGTTGGTGGGTTAGCGATTTCCGACAAAATCCCTTTAAGCTTCAATCTGCTCTTCGATAAATAATGGGTTCACACCTACCCAGTTAGATCTTTCTTAATTCACATTCATCTATCGTTTAAGGTGGGTGAATGTCAGTTAAAACCGGCAAGTCAGCAAACAGTCCTAGATAAACAAGTCACTCATGTTCAATTAAAGCGGTCGGTCGTCCAACTTTAGTCTAACAATTAATCACTCAAATCTGCGGTGATTAAAACAATCGCTTATTGCCTTATCCTCGGCAGAACAACACATCCACCTACGTGTTTAAACACACTCGCTATTTACCTATCTCAAACCGGTTTTAAATGAGCAAATTATATGACTAACCGCCTAGTGATATTGATGGTGAATGATGTCAATATGCAAAACTAAACAAAGATCTTGTCCTAGTGCTAGAACATCTAGCTAAACCTAAAAAGAGCCCTTTTCATGCTGAATAAACACATCGTTAATCGAGACAGCTTGGCTGGAATGGGGGCCACTCTAATAGGCAACGGGATCGGTAGGTTTGCCTATATAGCATTAATGCCGGCTCTCATTCAAAGTGGTTGGTTTAGCGAAAGTGATGCATCTTACCTTGGTGTCGCGACCCTTCTTGGGTACATATTGGGTGCACCTGCTGCCAACATACTGCTGCGTTACTTTAGTGCTGGGCAGTTAATTCGATTCGCTATGTTGATAAGCAGTTTTAGTTACTTAGGCTGTGCGCTACAAGAGGCGCCCTTAACATGGTTCTATGTTTGGCGAACTTTGGCTGGAATTGCGGGAGCCTTATTAATGGTTGTCGCCCCACCAGTGATTGTCCGAAAGTTTAATCCCGATGTGAAGGCGCGTGTCAGCGGTGTCATATTTTCAGGCATTGGACTTGGTGCGATGTTATCAGGCACATTAATCCCAGTACTGATCTATTTTAGTGTGGTGTCGGCTTGGATTGGCATGGGAGTCATCGCATTAGTCACAACGATACTGACTTGGAATGCATGGCAAACCCAACCTAACACGTCTAAAGCGCCTTATATAAAATCCTCCTTCTCTCAGCTCTCAAAGCCAAAACTAATCAGCGTTGCGCTTATTCTGTTAGCGTATACCTTCGACGCTATTGGCTACTTACCCCATACCTTGTTTTGGGTTGATTACATCGTGCGAGAACTGGGTATGTCGTTTAGCAGCGGTGGTTTATTCTGGGCTACCTTTGGTATTGGCGCCGCCATTGGACCATTGATTACCGGTGTATTGGGATACAAGTTAGGGCTTAAAAAATCCCTCTGTATTGCATTTAGCCTCAAGGCTTTAGGCGTCGCATTACCGCTTATTAGTACACACCCTATCGCGCTGTTAATTTCTTCATTACTGGTTGGTATTTTCACGCCGGGAACGGTAACTCTAGTGTCGACTTACACGTTGGAGATTGTAGGCTATGAACTGCATACCAAAGCGTGGGCAGGAATGACACTCTCTTTTGCTGTATCACAAGGTGTGGTTGGGCTTTTGATGGCGTACTACTTAAATCATATGGCTTCATACGACGTGTTGTTCACCGTTAGTACTGCTGCTCTGATGCTGTCTGCGGTGTGTACCTTAATGACTGCAACTCACTCTAAGCCTGAATACTTGACCTAGATCTAAGCTAACTTCCTCAGTTCATCTGACGAATACAATAAAGGATTATCATGCTACTCTACTTAAATGAAACCTCCCCGTTTTCACGCGTGGTCGCAGCAACTGCGCTTCTATCACGCTGCTCTCCTTTGTCTTTTGTTTGGGTTGATCCATGGAGCTCCCCGGCCAATTTAAAAAGCGTCAATCCATTTTGTTTAATTCCAGCACTCAAACTTGAAGACGGAACAGCACTGACGGAAAGCTTATGCATTTGCCAATACCTAATTGAAACGTACCAGCCTCAAACGCTACGTCAGGTAACGTTTAGTCGTGCCAATGAAATGCAAACTTTAGGAACAGCAAAGACCTTAATGGAGATCGCGTTTAGAACCGCGGCATTGATTCGTTATGTAGACAGTGACAATGCGCTTATCCATAGAGGGCAAGAAGGTATGGTTGCCGCCCTAGAGCAACTTGACCAAGAGATAAAAGAACAAGGACTAGAATCCCTTCTGAGCGACAACTTGGCCACCTTGTATCTCCATGTCGCTTTAGATTACGTCCAGTTTCGACATACTGAATTGTTTGGTGAAGTGAACAGCCGCAACATCATCGATTTTTTACACCTTTCTCCGTTCGCAGACGTACTGACGCTTATAAGCATTGAGAGTTTGGCAAACAAGACTGATTATGAAACGTTGCTTGATTCGTTCGGTCGGGATACCTAAAAGCATCCAGAACTAGAATGCGTAAAGTCTTGAATTCAACGTGAGATAGGCTCAGAGATGTCGTTGATGTCACATGCCGTTACACAGCATGACGTGTTAAGGCTTTACATCTTGGGCGAGGTAAACAACAATCCCTGAGAATAAATCCATAACATAATGTATTTAGAAATTATGAGTAGTACAGAAAATAAAAAATCGAGTCCTATTTTCGAAGTCGTATTTAACGTCCTTCTTCCTTCATTCATCTTAATGAAGTTCAGTGGAGAGGAGCATCTCGGAACAGGCTTAGCATTACTTGTCGCCCTTGCCTTCCCTATTGCTTACGGTGGCATGGAGTTAATCCGCAACAAGAAGTTCAACTTCATCGCGGCGCTTGGCTTCGTCAGCGTGTTATTAACGGGTGGCATTGGTTTCTTCGAACTAGACACTCGTTGGTTAGCGCTAAAAGAAGCATTAATTCCTGGCTTAATTGGTTTAGCGGTTCTTGGATCCACCTTCACTCGCTACCCGTTTATCCAAAAAGTTATCTTTACGCCAGCTCTGTTAAACATCTCTCTTATTGAAGAGCGTTTAAGACAGTTCGGTAACCAAGCAAAGTTTGATCGTTGTCTAATGACATCGAACTACCTATTCGCAAGTACCTTCGCTTTCTCTTCTGCGATGAACTATTTCCTAGCGACTTGGATTGTGACAAGCCCTGCCGGCACTGCAGCCTTTAATGAAGAGTTGGGTAAGCTCACGCTATACAGCTACCCAGCCATAGCTATCCCTAGCATGCTGATGATGTTAGGTATTTTCTATTACATTTGGCGCCAAGTTCGCGCTATGACGTCACTAGAAACAGAGAAAATCTTTATTACTAAGTAGATCTTACCGAACTAACTTAGTGTCTCGTCCTAAAATAGAAACACACACCAAAAGCTCAGCACATTCGCTGGGCTTTTTTGTTTCCGCTCTATCATTTATCCGACAAGTGATACGCTGAATTATGATTAGCTTTCTTAAAAAATGAGAGATAACGTTCACCTTTCCCATACTAGCTTGATAGCTAGCATTTAAATTACTGATAGCTAAAGAACTGCATTCGGTTATACTGAAAGATGATTTAACGCTCAATCTTGTTGATTACTTTACAAAACCCTGCCTAGGTGTTAACACTATTTCAGCCCTTATTGCTAAGATAGAACAAGCTTGGCCTTAAAGTTAAGCGCCAGCCGTACTCAATAAGGAAGATAGAATATGAACAAATCTCAGTTGGTTGAACACATCGCAACTTCAGCAGACATCTCAAAAGATCAAGCAGGTTCAGCGTTAAACGCACTTGTTGAAGGTATCTCTAACACATTGGCTAAGGGTGATGATGTTGCCATCCTTGGTTTCGGTAGTTTCAAAGTTAATTCTCGTGCTGCTCGCACTGGTCGTAACCCACGAACCGGAGAAGAGATTCAAATCTCAGCATCAAAAACGCCTGCGTTTAAAGCAGGTAAAGCACTAAAAGAGTCATGTAACGCTTAGAGTAAATACGATCTCAAAGCAGAATCCAAGGAAGATTACTATGTCTATAACCAAAGAAAAAGTTAAAGCTAGCCGCAGTAAAAAAGCAGGCAAGTCAACCAAAGCACAAGCCGAAACGCCCAAGACTCGTCAGCGCATTGAAGAGCTTATGGAAGAGCGTGAATTGGCAAAACTGTTAGAGTTATAGTTTGTTATTCTTCTAATGCCACTGCAGCCTTGCAGTGGCATTTTTGATATAAGAAACAGCGCTTCACTAATACAAGTGCTTTTACCGATTAACCCTTTCAAACGACCTCTTTCTGCAATTCAGTCACCCCATTAATGCGTTGATGCAATCTGGTATCGATATTCAACGAGATTAGAAAGCTCAGCAATGCAATAATAGCTCCTGTAACAAACACCCATTGATAGCCAGACATCCACACCACTCCCAATAAGAATGGCAGAAATACTGCCGCTATATGATTGATAGTAAACGAAAGACTCGCCGTGGACGCCACTTCGTTTGACCGGACGGTTTTCTTAAAATAAGTAGTCAGCGCTATCGCAAAACTGAAAATGATGCTGTCGACAACGTATAGCCCACCTGCCAGATAATGATTATCAACAAAAGCATACGATAAGAACACCAACATCAACGCTGCATACTCAATCAGTAGAGATCTCTTTTCTCCTACTCGGTCAATAAAACGACCCACCACAGGTAATGCAACAGTAGCGGACAAGCTAGATAACATAAATAGAGCGGCCATCATTGCGATCGTATAATGGAATTTGGTGACCATGAGTAAACCTGCAAACACGACAAAGATCTGTCTTCTTGCCCCGCTTAGAAAGGTCAACATGTAATATGTGGTGTATTCACGACGTACAATAAGCTTGGTATGCTGTCGTTCACCGCAGCTAGCATTTTTGAATGTGAGTAGATAAAAAGCTAACCAGAAGCACGCCGTGCCACTAGCAAAAAATATAACCTTATCTGATACACCAAATACATAATTGGCGACAATAATACATATGAAAGTCACCATGGAGAAAAAGGATGCCGCGGCTCGAATCCTCCCCATGGATTCACTAAAGTTTTCCGTACCTAGAAGTTGTGTAGACAGTGATTTATTCACTGCTTCTAGATAATGAAAACCAACAGACATCAGGGTTGTGCTGAAATAGAAGCCATAGATTGAGGGTAAGTAACCCGTTATGGCAACGCCTAATCCCAGCGCGGCGACAGAGAGCACCGCAACTTGTTGTTCAGATATAATAAGTAATAGAAACAGCACTGTAAATGAGAGTAAACCAGGGATCTCCCTTACACTCTGAAGCAGACCAACGTCCGCTCCTGTCATGCCCACGGTATCGACAGCGAAATTGTTCATGACAACTCGCCACCCCGTATTCGCTATCACGGAGGCAATAGCGATGATCACTAACATCGAAAATGAACTTCTCGATGTTAACAAGCGTACCCAACCAATCATTTATACCACCGATTCCATCGGCTTCGCCTTAAACGACCGTAACTGCGCGGTGATATGCATCCTGCCATGTTTAATTCCTCAAAGTAACTTTACTCCGAAAAAGTCAGTCATATGAAACTCAGCTTCGGAATTAGGAAGAATACTACTCGCCAGCCAATTGTTACACGATCGTTTTGTAAATGTTACTTTTTGCATTTATCAATCTGCGTTGAGCGTAAAGGCCGCCCAAAATTTGAACGTTAAGTAACTGACTTAATTACATTGTCATACATACCCATACATACCCAAATCGCATTTTTCACTATCATCATTTTCATTGTTAGTTATGAGAGTCAGGGAAATGTTCGCAACACTAATGTGTTGGTGCAGCGTTTCTTTCTTGAGGTGATTATGAATGTCGTTCGCATGGGGATAGAAGCCAATACCCATAAAAATAAGGGTAAGTACAAGGCGATAATTAAGTTTACTATTCGAGCCCTGTTTTACTATTCAGCCACTAGAAAAATGAGTGAAAATTTCAACTCTGAAGAGAGAAAGCTGTTATTTATCAAACAGCCTAACTTCTTATCTAAATTTGTAACTCCCTACTTATGTACTGGCTTTAGCAATAAAGAAAAGATAGAAATCTTATCCAAGCACTACGACTGGTTTGAAGAAACCTTCGCAACAGAAGCTAGACACCAAATCTATAATGAAAGACTCAATCTTTTAAAACTAGAGATAGATGACAACGTTTATCTGGTTAATCTCAGCTTTGAAAGAAACGCGAGAAAAGAAGGTGAACTGACAATTTCATTGACCAATTCTCTACTCGAAAAAATGTATAGTATCTCGTTCACTGTTTTCGACAACAGCATCTACATCGGTGGTATTCAGGGTGGAGCCAATGACAATGGATTTAGCCGTACATTCACAAAAGCTTTCTACGGTTTAAGACCTAAATCCTTCATGGTAGAAACACTACGACTGTTAGCCATTAGCTTAGGTATCGAAAATATCTATGCGGTAAAAGAATCTGGCCATGTGTCGAACTCATTACGCTACGGCAAGAAAAACAAAGACATCAGCCTTAAGTACGATAGTTTATGGGAAGAGCACGATGGACAGGTACACGATGACTATTTTTATCGTCTACCGATCAACCCAAACAGGAAAGACCTTGAGGCTCTAAAACGCCAAAAACGTAAATTATATCGTGAGCGGTATGCGTGGCTAGATCAGTATGAAGAAGAGCTAAAAAACAAAATGAGCCACAACATTCAAGTTCAGTTTAACTAACAACTGCCTTTTAAATAGGTGCTAGCTTGCTGGACTTTCTGGCGTTCGCTCTTTCTTTTGTGACAAACACAAGGCCTCGTAACACGGGGCCTTAGAATCGAGAAGCAGCTCTATACTTATCTTTCTGATTTCACTCAAACTTCCTTTTCAACTTGAGTCATTCTTTTTCTTACTCGTACGAATCAATAAAGGCTCGGAGTGCTTGCTGGTCAACAATTTCCAACCCTTGGTCTCCTTTTTTGATGAAACCCTTGTCTAGTAGGTCTTTAACCGCTCTTCGATACACTCTGCTCGATGTGCCAAAACGTTCCGCTTCTTGATTCACTTTATCGAAACCGCCTAACACGGTATTTGTCTGGCTTTGAACCAATAAGTCGTAGGCAATGTTGTAGGTAATTGAGTGCAAAAGACGGTTAGTGTAAATGCCCATAGAGTCTTGATAATCTTCCGCTAATGCAGAGGCAAAGAAGAACATCATCTCCGGGTTTTCATGTAGTGCTTCTGCTAGTTTCTGAATGCAAATGACATCAACTTGCATGTGTTCGTCAGCCACTACGTTCCACTGACAAGGTGTCTGAGTGAAAAACTCCATCTCACCGAAGATATGGTAATCGCAATTCACCTCACCCAATTGAAAGCGTCGCCCATTAGCCGCAGAAATACTCATAGAGACTCTCCCTGCGGGCACTACATAAAGATACTGAAGCTGCTCACCTTGACGTAGGATTTCATCGTTTTGATTGAAGTAACGAGAGTTAACTTGGTGTTGGTAGATGAGATCTCTAAACTCAGAGCTTTTTTGTTCTAAGTAGTTTTTAAAGCGTCCGCTTGAGTATGGTGCAATCTTCATACTTACTCTCTCATTGCATTACTGCTGTTTATATTCAAACGATTGTAACCACTTAAACCACAGGAGAGAACCCAATAAAAAAGCGACGGTCTCCCATCGCTTTCGTCTTGCATTTATTCAGGCTCTTATTGAGTAATTAATGCTTTCAGCGCCGCTAATGATGCTAGCCGCTCTCCCTGCATCATTGCCTCTGCCTCATCGACATATTGCCCAACGCCCTCCTTTACATCTTGTTCGTACAAGACAACATTGTTCAAGATAGAAGCTACATTAAGCCCTCTCAAGCGTCCCACGGTAAACAGCGCGGATGTTTCCATGTCTGCACCTAAAATGCCTTTGCCATTCCAGTACTGACAAAGCGCCTGCTCGTCATCGGTATAAAAACTGTCGTGTGAGCGTACCGTGCCCAAATAGTAAGGTGTTGTTTGCTGCTGCAAGAACTTGTCTAGCTCTTTAAGCAGAGAGAAGCTTGCATAGGCGGGATACGACGGCTTAACGTAAGCGGTAGAACCACCCTCATCGCGAACCGCGCCCTCTGCAATAATTAGCTCACCAAGCCCGATATGTGACTGCATCGCACCTGCAGACCCGACTCGAACGATATGAGTCACACCACAAAACTTAAGTTCTTCTACCGCAATGATCATTGAAGGTGCGCCAATACCAGTGCTGCAAACTGATATCGCTTTCCCTTGATAGGCACCAGTGAAGATTCGATACTCTCGGTTCTCAGAAACCATCTCGGCATCTTCAAGCAAGCTCGCGATTCGATTCGCTCTATCAGGCTCACCACAAACAATGACTAACGGAGCAATTTGCGTTTCATCAACGCCAATATGAGGTTGCTTTGCCATCTTCACTCCTAAGACGCCGTTGCTTGAGTCAACGATTTATCACTGTTTCGTTTAGCTGTGCGTGCCCACTCACGAGTACCGTTTGCCGCAATAAACATTAAGATTGCGTATTGAACAGACATTGCGTACACACCCTGCGTCGCATAAATACCAACGCTGATAATGTTAATCACAATCCACAGTATCCAGTTTTCAACATACTTACGTGTCATAAGAACTTGAGCAACAATAGATAGAATGGTCATCGTGGCATCCCAGAATGGGAACGCATCAGGTTCAAGTACTGGTTCCGTTAAATCAGCACCAAATAGATTCAAGCTATCAACCGCGATGTTTGCCAACGCAAAGAAGAATGGGTCTATATACATTGTAAGCAGTGCAATCGAAATCGCACAGGCTGCAGCTGTTGCTACTAGTTTGTTTTGGCTCAACCAACGAACTTCTAGCGTTTCCCCTTGCTCATTAGGGCGTGTCCATGCGTACCAGCCGTAAATGTTGGCGCAGAAGAAAAAGAGTTGAAGCAGTAACAGTCCGTATAACTGAATTTGGAAAAAGATAACCGCAAATAAGGTGACATTCAGTAACCCGAACAGGTAATTAATGGTTTTTTCTTGGCTTGCAAACCAAATGCAAAGCAGGCCAAACACCGTGCCGAATGCTTCGATCCAGCTCATTGCATAGCCATCCCCTATTGGGATATTGACTAGAGTATTGTTGATATCAAGTAGGGCGAATAGGTCCATAGGGATGTCCTTTATTATTTGTTTTAGTAGCACCTATCTTATTGCGCCGATAGAAACAAAGAGGAGGACATTTGTCCCCCCTAGATTGCATGCGATCATAAATCAGAATAATAATTCCGGAAAATCAAATTCACAGAAAGGTGTCATCGCCCTCCCAACAGTCTTGATGTCGAAACTCCAACAACAGAACAAATCACTTCCAAAAACGAAACTTTAGCTTACTGGCTTTAAGCTGATATCGCGTTGACGGGCGCTCTTGAGAAGCGCATGCTTTTATTTCGAGCAGAATCGTTTTTGGCCGTGTAATCGACCCATCACACGTTTTGTACAACTTACGCAATTGAATGGCAGGTCACATGAATAAGATTGTTATGTTAGTAATGGGGCTGTTTTTTACCAGTCGATTGTTTGCCAGTATTGTGCCTCATGTTGGCCAGCTTGAACATGATGCGCCCATTCTCCTTCGCTCTGCATTGATTGTGGGCGTTGCGGCTTATGTCGTTTGGACAGCGTTCAAATATTTCAAAAAGAACAAAGCCTCTGGTTCAGAACAACTCTAAGGATAGGCATTAGAAATGCCTGATAGTCAGCAATTAAACTCGGTTACTTATCTGCAAAATAGTCGACCAAGATTTTACGCCACTTTCGCGACTCACGAATTTTCAGAAGAGCGCGGTTAATTTCTTCTTCATACGAGTTATTTTCAGTGATGATAAAGCCATAATTCTGCTTTTCGAGTTGATACGGCAACACCTCTAGATCATCGAACTGCCCGCTTATTCTGCCATTACCAATCATATATTTGAGCACCACATCATCAGCGACAATCGCTTCCACTTCGCCTTCCTCTAAGGCCGCCAACAGTCTTGGCATATCGATATAACTCTTGTGTCGAATACCAAAGCTTGTGAGCATCAAAGAAGAAGTCGTCGCGACTTTTGCCCCTACTTCAACATCCGCAAGATCATTCACACCTTTAATATGGGAAGAGCCTTGGCTGAGCGTAAGCTTGCTGGCTAATACCGCAGTAATACTGGCGATAAACAGCATACTCAGCACACCAATGAACACCGTAGCAATTCGTCCGGTTAAGCTCTTAAACTCAAAATAATTGAATGGGCCTCGAGTGATAAAAAGCAAACCCAGTATGAAACTTTCTAACCAACGGCCCGTTCGGCTTTTCATCGAATAGAGCTTTTCATTTTCACCGTGCTCCAATACATAGAAAAAGGCACCAATCACACCAGAGATAAAGACGATAACGCCAATGATCAGCCACAATGCAGGGTTTAAGAAAATGGCGTGTAAGGTATGAAGGTAACCTTGCTTCTTCACTGCGATAGCGAGGTGAGTTTCATAAAAGGAATGGGAAAAGTCAGCAAACAACTCACGCTCTGGGGTGATTGAAATACAAGAGACACCGATGTCGATTTGCTCTGTTTCAATCGCATTGAGTAATTCATCCAAACGGTGATTCTCTATCGTGTACTCAACGTCCATTTCTTTAGCGATCTGTTCCCAAAGCTCGACACTCAGGCCACTCCATTGACTTTCCATCGAACTGATCACAAAAGGAGGACACGGGTACACTCCGACTTTAAGTGGAGAAGAAGAGGCAAAAGTACTGAAGAATAAAAAAAGAGAAACGATTGAAGTGACACCGTATCGGAGTGTCGATTTGAAGTATTTGTGCATCAGCAGCCCTCCAGAAGAAGGCAGCAATGAATTGAATCGAGTACGAAGGCTCGACTAATGAACACACATCAGCGCGATCAGAAGTGAAGAAAGATTATGATAAATTCAATACTGCCCTAGCTTTATTCGTTATTCCCTTAACTATAGAAAACCTCTATTTATTGTGCAAAAGAATGGGCGTAACAAACTAACGGCATAGGGAACATCGGATCGATAACTAGTGGGATGACATAAACTGGCTTTGTGCCGACGAACATAACTTTCCGCACTGCGTAATTTGGCTTTCTAGGAAGTAGATATTACGTCTGCTTTTGACCCATTGGGCACGAACTTCCAGTTCTTGACCAATGGAAATAGGATGATGAAAGCGAGACGCCAAACTCACCGTCATTGCAGTGATGTTATTTTGGAACAAACAATGCAGCATCGCACTGTCGTGTAACGCGGTGACAAGACCACCCTGCATGATGCCATCGTAGCCCTCAGCTTTATCTGTTGGTACAATCTTGGCCCTGGTTTTATATTTAGCTAAAGCTTCAGACTTGGATAAAGTCTCGTGCTCACCAATAGCTTCAAATATTATTGGATTGTCTGAAAAAAAACCTTGGCTGCACACTTGGCAACGCCGATGGTTGTGTGGAATGAAAACCTTCATACTTACCTTTTAACCTTAAATACCTAGAGATTGATATGGCTCGACCAAAAAAACATCGCCAGTTATGCACCCGAGCGGCTTACTCTTGCTTTAAGCCTAATGGCGTTCCTATGGACGAGCTTCATAAAGAAGAATTGCTATTAGAAGAGTTAGAAGCCTTACGCTTGGCTGATCAAGAAGGATTGAGCCAACTTGAAGCCGCTGAACAAATGCAGGTGTCTCGCCAAACGTTCGGCAACATCATCAAGCGTGCAAGAGCCAAAGTCGCCAAGTGCATCGTCAACGGTCACGCGTTGGTGATTCAAAGCGCTTAACTCGCGAACTAGCCCAACGTTAGCTAGCTCAACGACAGTGAATTCTCGATACTTAGCTTGATGGCTCAGAGATCTGATACAGCTTTCGACTCTGCCCTTCACACACATCTTTGCAATTGCATTCACGCTCAATATCTAACTGCGCAAGCCCCCCACAGCTGCCTTTGATTGGCTTGCGAGAAAAAATCACACCTATCGCCATCAACGCGACAATTCCGACAAACCCCAATAGCGTCAACAAAAAGGTCATCTTCGGAACCCTCGAATACCCCCTAAGTGATTCGGCTGTGCCATAAGAATCGCGGCGTCTTTCTTGCGCCCTTCCTCACCGCAGCCTTTCTTACTACTCCCTTTATTACTGCATCCTCTCTGACTGTGCCCTTTTTTACTGTGACAAACGTTGCGAGGCTCGCGACCGTAATCTAAATCGGTCACTTGTTGCAGATTATTAAAATCCAAAGCACCTATTTCTGCCTTTCCTGTTGATGCCAAGACTCGAATATCGTTATTGAACAAGTGCGCTAGCATCTTCTTCCCTATGTGACGAACGACTACAGATTTCACATCGTAAGAACGGAGGACAGAGATCCATTGCTTCTTTTTATTGCAAGCGGTGTCGGAATCAACCAAAGGAACAATCTGCTTTATTTGTCGTTGCTCATCGACAATCGCGATCTGTGGGGAACGAGCAAAATGGTTGCCGACATGAAGGTCGCGACAAGGTACTGCGTATAACATAGTAACTTCCTGTTATTGATGATCAGAAGTTCAGCATACGCTCCATTATTAGCATATGCCAATAACTATCATGTGAAAAATAAGATTTACTGGATCGATAACTAAGATCAAAAGCAACAAGCTACAAGCAGCCAATAGGGTTGGCGCAGGTTACTCTGCCTCCCGCACCTGTTCATGGAGAGCCTCCCTTCCCCAAAAACAAGAATTCCGCACTAGTGCTGGGCATTCTTTGTACGTACGAGCTGAAATTTCAAAGGCAGAAGTGACGATATAAATCGTTGTTACAACGAAAGAGTAAAAGTACTTCCCACACCCAATTCAGATTCAACCACTAGCGTTCCTTCTAGATTCTCGACCATGGCAAGCGCTAAAGATAACCCAAGACCATACCCCTCGATATTGCTGCGGCTGCTGTCGACTCGGTAAAGTCGTTCAAAAATCAAATCCTGATATTTCTGTTCAATGCCAACACCAGTGTCCTGGATGGTTATCGCGATCTTACCCTCTGAACTTTGCTCCGCTTTGACCGTCACTCTTCCTTCGGGCTCGGTGTACTTAATTGCGTTATCAACAAGGTTAACCAACACCTGAGTCAATTTGTCAGGATCTGACTGAATAACAAGAGCATCAGCGCTCTCAACCTCAAGCTCGACTTGTTTATCTTCTGCGACATCTTCATACCAGCTCACCACATTAGCAATCACATCAGAGACCTGAGTCGGCACTTTCTGTGGTATGCGCTTTCCGGTCAGCTCGTCGTTCAACTTCATCAAGGCGGTTAACATATTGCTTGCCTGCATGGCGTGTTCAGAACAATCTGCCAATGCGTCTTTCATCGCCTGTTGGTCGGCGTTATTGAGCAATGCCGTTTGGGAGGCTAACGTAATACGCGACAATGGAGTTCGAATATCATGAGCGATCGCATCGACGGTCGTATTCAAGGTTGTCGTCACGTGCTGTAACTTGGCAACCGCAGTATGGACACTAGAGCTGATCACGTTGAGCCCTTGCGGTAAATCAGATTCGGCTTCATTTTTAGTGCGAGTGCTAGGAAATTCTAACTGCCCTTTTTTCAGCTTATCGAGCAGGTCGCCAAAGGTCACTAACGGAGACATCGCACTCTGGATAATGTTACGAGTAAAAACTGCGGTCACAGCCACGAGAGCAAGCAACGCATATAAAGTCATTAGCCATTGATTGTAGGCGATAAAGTCTCTTGCTCGGTTATCCAAAACCAACCAGAAATCATACTGCTCCCCTTCAATAGGCAACGACATATAGGGACTCAAGATGAAGCTCTCTAGCCATGAACGATTGTCATCAATTTGGTAGCTAGAAAAAGGCTGTTCTGTCGATAAATGTTGAACACCAGCGATAAACACGCCATCAGATGAAGCGCCCTTCTCAAGCTTATACGCCGCAATGTTGTTTTCGAGTAGCCGATGAGGATTCGCCTCTAAAACATGAATCAATCGCTCACTCGAATCGTAAGTCAAAATACGCTGATACTCGGTCGACATAGACGTAAGGATCTTCTTTTCCGTTTGGTAAAGGTCGAAAAAGAAGATAGCCCCAACAATCAGTTCCACCAGCAGCAAGCAGAGCAGTAAGGTCGACATAAAGCGAACCAACAAATGTCTCTGCGTTTTAGCAAGCGCCTGTTCAATACTACGACTTGAGGACATAGCCAACACCTCGAAGTGTGTGAATTAATGGCTTAGAAAAACCCTTATCAACTTTGCTGCGAAGCCTACAAACCAAAACATCGACCACGTTGGTTTGCGGATCAAACTGATGCCCCCAAACATGCTCAAGAATCGCCGTTTTAGACATCACAGCCTCTCGGTTTTCGAGCAGTAATTTCATCAACATAAACTCGCGCTGATTAATGGTGATCGTTTGTTGATCTCTTTGTAGCGTGTGTTTAAGTAGGTCTAGGCTAAGTGGGCCATAATGCAGTTCTAACGGCTGAGGTGTCGGTTGCTTGCCTCGACGCACCAAGGTTTGGCAACGAGCCAATAACTCAGGAAACGCAAAAGGTTTTACCAAATAATCATCAGCACCTGACTGTAATCCTTGCACACGCTCTTCCACTGAGTGTTTGGCACTTAATATGATGACGGGCGTCGCGTAGCCTTGCCCTCTGAGTTCAGCCAACACTTCAAACCCATCTTTCTTTGGCAACATGATATCGAGAATGATCACGTCATACTCTGCGGTTACGGCCTCGTGTAATCCATCAACACCATCTGTTGCGTGCGTCACCGTTATCCCTTCTTGCTGAAAACCATTCACCAAAAATCTCGCGATATGAATGTCGTCTTCAATCAATAGTATTTTCATTAACGTCCGTTTATTTATTTGCCGTGGTCTGAATACACTCTATCAATATCCTTTCTCGAATATAACCAACATTGCAACTTTGTAATGTTCAAGAAAGCCAGTCGCAATCATGCATTCGTTAGTATGAACCTGTTGATTAAAAACACCCTTTCTAAACAAACAAAAAATAGAATTCGGAATTTGAAAACGAATATTTTTTGAAAACAGATTCTTTTTGAAAACAGATGCTTTAACGGAGTAAACATGAAAACGACAAAACTAGCAGTACTAGCAGCAACCCTTGGTTTCCTTAGCCTTTCTCACAATGCAATGGCAGCAGAAACACAAACGGTCTCTTTCACTCAAATCTCATCAGAAGCGGCCTTCAAGCTTGCCCATGAAGCCGTTAATCAATGTGAAGCTGATGGTTACAAGGTTTCTGCGACTGTTGTCGACTTGTCGGGCAATGTGATTGCTCAGCTACGCTCTGACGGCGCAGGCATCCACACTCTTGATAGCTCACGCAAAAAAGCGTTCACAGTGGCAAGCATGAAGCAGCCGTCAGGTAACCTGATGAAACTCATCGCCGACAAACCTATCATGCAACCCTTGCAGAATATGGACGACAACTTGTTGTTCCTAGCGGGTGGTGTTCCGGTACAACTGAACAATGCCATGATTGGCGCGATTGGTGTGGGTGGCGCTCCGGGTGGCCACTTAGATGTCGCTTGCGCTGAAAAAGCGATTAAGAAATTCTTCTAAGAAAGTTCATTTACTCGCCTAATTTGGTTATACCTTTACCCACCCCAACAATAAATGCCTCGCACTTGCGGGGCATTGCTGCAAATTAAAGCAGTTGCGAATAAAAGCAACTCCGAATTGAAACCGATAATAGAAACGTAAACAGGCAAAACATGACACAAATTTGATGTGAACAACCCACTCGATTGTTATATTATAACATTACACTTAATAACTATTCTTTCTCATGAAACAGCTATTCAATCTAATCGATGTAATCAATCGCTTCTTCTCTCGCTACGTAAGCCGTTTCTCGACATGCTTTCGCTCTCTCAAGGGCTTGACTGTTGGCCTAGCATTCTTGTTTTTTACGCCAAATCTATATGCCCACCCTCACTCTTGGATAGAGATGAAAACTCATATTGAGGGAGAGAATGGCATGATCACCGGTCTCTCTATGGAGTGGTCTTTTGATGCAATGACATCCATGTACATGTTGGATGGCGAAAATGTCTCTGCCGATACAGAAGCTGAAACATTCAAAAAGCTCGCTGCGTCTGTTATTGAAAACATGAAGTATGAGCACTACTTCACGTACTTTTATGATGGTGAAGAGCCCATCAAATATCAGGTTGCTGAACACGCCAAGTTTGAGCGTGATAAAGCCAAGATGGTTCTAACATTTGAGCTACCACTTTCTAAACCTAAACCAGTGACACGAGGCTCGCTTCGCGTATTGATTTTTGACCCTAGTTACTTCGTCGACATGTCGTGGCTATCGAATAGCGACGTGACCTTGTCACCTGAACTAGCGAGACAATGTCAGTTGGAATTAATCGAGCCCAACCCGACGCCAGAACAGATGAGTTATGCGATGTCTTTACCAGCCGACGCTGATCCAGATAACACGTTAGGCCAACTGTTTACACAATCGGTTGAGCTTCATTGTGCAGCAGTTCCTGCATCCTAATAAAGTGACTCTTTACCGCCATTACGTAAGCTTCTCAATTCATTTAGAGAAAAATATCTGATATAGGTTCTTGTGAAATGCAGACAAATCAATTTAAAACAAACTATTACCTTATTGGCGCCGGAGCTTTACTGCTTGTTGCTGTCGGTGCATATCAAGTGTGGTCCATGTGGCCATCGTTAGTTATCTCTAGCATCCAATGGCAAAGAGAAGTCAATTCAGAGCTTGCAGACCTACTTTATGAAGCTAAATCCAACCCTTGGGGTGCAGGCAGTTACCTTATCGGATTCAGCTTTATCTACGGTATGCTCCACTCTCTGGGGCCTGGGCACGGCAAGGTTATTGTCTCTACGTACTTAGCCACTCACCCAACCAAAGCAAAAGCGAGTTTGGTACTTACGGTCGTCTCCGCTTTTTTACAAGCACTGGTCGCAATCTTACTAGTAAGCGTGTTGATCTGGGGCTTTAGTGCTTCAATGCGAGTGGTGAATGACAAAGCGAATATGTTTGTTTCATTAAGCTTTGCGTTAGTGGCCGTTGTAGGTGTGTTGATTTGCTGGAAAGCTCTGAAAAACATCTACTCAACTATACGTAAACCGCAACCAACTCTGAGAGTGAAAGCCATCACTCCATTAGCAACAGGCGTAATTTCGTCAGTGTCAGTTCGTTCGTCAGCGCCAGTTCGTTCTCCAGTGGCGCTTCGTTCATCTGGTTCAATGATTATGGGCGCTACCAATGCATTACAAGCCGCTGACCACACTCATGCAGATCATTCTCATGCCGACTGTGGATGCGGCCACCAACACGTCGCTGATCCAGAAGCCATCAATAAAGCTTCAACATTTCGAGAGTACGCGGGAATCATCGTGACGATTGGCATCAGGCCATGCACCGGAGCCATCATGGTTCTGCTTTTCGCAAACATGGTTGGCCTATATTGGATGGGCGTTCTGAGTGCCTTTGCGATGGCCGTAGGCACAGCATTAACAACCTCATTAATTGCAATGATGACGCTAACAGGTAAACATCTAGTGAAGCGCTATTTGGCAGCGGGTAACAAGAACAGTAGTGAATCATTGAAAGTCGCAGGTCACTACTTGCAACTCTTTGGCGGCATTTTGCTTGTGTTGATTGGCTTGTTATTAATGAACGGCCAAGACAGCGGCATGTCGCCTGTTTTCACCATGTAGAGCGCAAGAACGTAGCGATATATCTGAGGTTCTTTCCACCCGCTCCGCACATATCAAGGCCTCGCAAACGCGAGGCCTTAGCTTTAGTCATTATTTAATATCAAATCAGGTAAACAAGTAAGCTATGCCGAGAGCAAACCCCGTCAGTATTATTGATTTACAAAAGAGCATCAAAACCGCTAAAGAAAAGTGCCGACAAGCGATACAATGCCGGAGTTACTAGATTGCAGCGTAGTAGCCCCTTTATAGAAAGCTCATTCACAGAAAACATTAAAGTAGCCAGACATGTCTAAAGATCCCGGTTTCACCACAGAATACATCCTCGACAAGACATTTTTCACAGAGTGTTATGATCAAACTAGCCTTCCGACTCAATTCCCAAAAGCCTATTTAAAAGGAATACTGTTTCTTATTTTTGGTGTGGTTTTATTAGAGTTTGAGCTACTACCTAACGGTTACGTTGGCTGGTTCTTTATTGTATTAAGTGTGATTGAAGCGTTCAGCGTTTACTGCAAGAGAACCTGGTGGATATGGCGACAAAAAATCAGCTCAGGTGCTGGCAGCAAAGTAGTATTTCAGGGGGACGTTAACGGCGTGAGTTATAAAAACGCTAAAAACACCAATACTATCGCTTGGACTGACATCTCCCAGCTGCAACAAACCGATTTAGGTTTTATCCTTCATATTGGAAAGCAGCGCCAATACGTCAGTAAGTCTTGTTTAAGCGATGAAGCCGTTTCGTTCATGGTTGAGCAACACGAAGCGTCCAAAGCACCCAAAGCACCCAAAGCAAATTAGCATCAATAAATGCCTGCCAATTTGGCAGGCATTTTTCTATCATCTTCAACAATTCGTATGGCATAACCGGACAACAACAATGAACACCGTTTACCAAATCAGTGATTGTCACCTTTCCGATAAATCCAGCTATGAGAACCTGTGTAGAGCACTGGAATACGTCAGCAAAGACACAGCATGCAAGACCATTTTTCTAACTGGTGACATCTGTTGTAATCCAAAGTCTGGCGACTACATTCGATTAGAGGCGTTCATTAGGCAACACATTAGCGACCAATCCATTTACGCGATTGCGGGCAATCATGATGACTCTCGCTTAATGCGTATAGAGTTAAAAGGATCGTCGATTTTCGTCACCGATAAAGTCACCAGCTGTGGACGAGAATTTGTGTTTTTGGAATCCAGCTTCAAGCCGCTGGATAAACGTCATCCACTCGGTTCTGGGCGCATTGATAACCTTGGCATGGCTCGGCTAAAACAACAGCTTAGAAAGACGAATAACCCAATCGTTGTAATCCACCACCCTGTTATTCCAGTCGGTGCAGATTGGATGAAAGCCATCCGCCTAGAGAACGATGCTGATGTGATGAGCGTGCTTCGAAAATATCGCGTTCGTGACGTGATCTGCGGTCATGGCCATGATGGAATAACGACGACACAACAAGGCATAACTCAATACATGGCCCCGTCGACAGCCTATGGCTTTGACCACTCGATCAATGAATACAATCGCAGCGAGAAGATAGGATTAAGTCGAATTTCGTTCTCTGCTGATTCCATCGACTACCAAGCTGTCTATTTTTGAACCCTCTATCTTAAATCTTGCTGTCTTAAACCTTTGTAGATTCGCTTTCGAATAAACCAAGCTATATCGCGTTCTACGCCAATAGAAGAGGCTTGCAGCGATTCAATTTATCAATCTGTGATTGAAGACAGCACGCGAAGAAGTTTGGCGTTACACTCATTAAGATCAAACAAATAACGAGGGTCTATGACGTTTTCTCCTGCCATTTTGCGTAAAGTCTGGTACTCCCCTTCTATTAACCTTGGGCTTCGCGCCACCAGTGCCATTGTGCTGTTTCTCGGTTTAGGGGTGCTGTCGAATCAAACCACTATCGCCATGACCGCGCTGATGACCATGCCAGCCGCCCTGATTAGTGGCCTCGACGCAGCAGGGCCAAGGAGATGGACACGTTTTGCGATCACCGCAACCACTTGGAGCATGACTCTGGCCGTCAGTTACGCTCTGCTGAAAAGCGGACTGCCTTTGTGGGTGACTTATGGTGCAATGGGTGCGTTGCTTGCCAGTGCGGCGGTAAACGGTCCATTCTGGGCGAGGCTTGGTATGTCTAGCCTCCTGATTGCTGTGGTCAGTCTGTCGCTTCATAATTCCAACACAGCCTTAAGCTTGTACCCAATGTTAGTGCTTGGCCCCCTTACTTTTTCGCTGTTTAGCTGGCTTTGGTTTGCGCTATGGAAGCACTATGCATTGCGCGTGTGTCTGTCCGCGATTTACGAAACCTTGGCAGACTACATCCAATATCGACAAGCATTCTTGTTAGGTAGCGAAAGTGATGCACCGAAAAGACGTATCAAATACCAACTCATCGAGTTGTTCCAACAGGCTCTTCAATCCGAATCTTTTCGATCTAAACAAGAAGATGCTAACTCGCTCCGACAAGCCTTGTTCCTCGCACTTGATACGTTTGAAGTGATAATCAGCAGCCACACAACAAATCCCGATCTATTAAGCCAATTTCAGTCCAGTAAGCACAAGCGAGACTTGCTATTAGTGTGGAGCCAACATTGTCAGCAAAGACTAAGACACAAAGCCAAACAGCTTCTACACAACACAAACGAAGAGGTGAAGCACTTAAGCTCATTAGAGCAAGAAGCTAATGACTTGATTGAAGCGGTCAAGCTCGAAGACCAACCCCGCTTTCGTTATTGGGCATACGCAGTGAAGCACATTTCCCGTCGTATTGAGCTTAATGAACCCGCTTATGAACGCTCTTTTGAAGTGCAGCCGTTCGAGTTGTCTTTTCGCCTACCAGGCCGAGGCAACCCGATTTGGCGTCATGTTACCCGTGTCGGTTTGATGTTCGCACTTGGCGCTGGAATTGCAGAATACTTCGAATTGATTCGCCCTGATTGGGTTCTGATTTCGATGTTAATGGTGATTCAACCAAGCTTCTTGGCGACACGCAGTAAAACGTGGCAACGCTGTTTAGGTACAGCGCTTGGTGTGCTGTTCGCGACCTCTTTAATTCACATTGGCGTACCAACGACCGCGATGTATACACTTATCGTTATCCTCTTGCCTGTCGCAATGCTTAATATCATGCGCCATTACTCGCTAGCCATTGGTTGCATTACAGCGCTATTGATTTTGGTGTATCAGACCATGGCGCATCAAGGGCTCGATTTTGCAGCACCACGTTTGATCGACAACATAGTCGGGGGCGCGATTGTCCTGCTCGGATACAGCTTGTTATGGCCGCAATGGCGAGGCAAAGAGATCCACACTCAAGCGTTAAAAGCGCTTAATAGTTCAAAAAGCTTATTTGTGTATTGCTACGAACAGCTGCAAATTGGCACCGAACAACATGACCATATTGCGCTAACCAAGCAACGTGCCGCTATGCTAACCGCCGAAAGCGACCTTGAGCTAATTTACAATGAGATGCAGCAAGAGCCAAAACACACTCGTGCCGATCCTCACTATTATGAAGATATGCTGAGTCACTATCGATTGTTGAGCCATTATCTCTGCTTGCTGATTCCGCTGGTCAGGAAAGGCACGCAATACCAAGGTTCACAACAAGTCGAACGCTTAATTCATGATGCGATGGATGCGTTAATCAACACCATTCGTGATAACCGCGTCCATGAGCTGCCCGCGCTCACCAATCAAACCGACGCCGGTCACCCAACTTCCACAACGGGTCAACGCTCGGTAGAAGAAATCATCTGGTTAGCACTGATGACAGTAAAACAAATGCACGATTTAGTTAGACGTAATCTAGAAGGCTAAATCAGGGCTTAACTATCAAAGGACTTAAATACCAAAGATCTTAAACACCAATGGCCACTCAGATTTTGATCTGTATTTTTAGAGCGAAGCGTTTGGCACACCTTTAGGAAAAAGAGGAGTATCTAAAACTTGTTATTTAACTCATTCCAATACTTACGTTCTTTTTCAGTTATTGAATATATATGGTCATAACGACCACATCGACCTAATTGCCTTAAGTGACCGTGCAAAACCAATTCGTTTAGAGAATTTATAACGTTTACAACATCATTATTTGTAGATGGCATCCATTCCAAATCAGGACCTAGTTCGCTTTTGATCTTGGAATCTTAAAAATGAACAACTCCATAATAAGCAACTGATTTAAGAGCCATTATTAAATTCACCACATACATCGTGATAACTTTCTTTAGTATCGAACATTCTGTTCTACTGGTGGTCCATCACTGTCGAAAAACTTGTAGTGGCATGGTGAATTTTTCCAATATTTATAAGGTATTAATACCTTATAAAAGGCGGAAACAAAATGATCGGAGTACAATATTCATACGAGCAATTCAAACCTTGAGTGTTTAAGTTAAATTGCTCTCATCATGAGATTCAAGTCACGTTCATCAGTGTTTTTTCTAGGTATCGTCTACTCCTCTCACTGTTTAATTAGAAGCTGATATGACAAAGAAAATCATCCTAGATACAGATCCGGGCATCGATGATGCAATGGCAATCCTATTTGCAGAAGCACATCCAGATATTGAGCTGATGGGGATCACGACCGTTTATGGAAATGCGACGATAGACAATGGCACTCAAAATGCTCTCTATCTGAAGCAAAAATTCGGTATGAAGGCACTCGTTGCTAAAGGTTCGGATAAGCCCTTATTAAGAGATCCCGTTGGAGCAACGGTTGTTGTGCATGGTGAAACGGGGTTGGGTGATGTGACGGCACCAAGTTCACTAGATTATGAAGCGATTAAAAAGCCAGCTTATCAGTTCATTATCGACAGTGTTCGAGCTGAACCTAGAGAGATCACTCTTGTGGCTGTCGGTCCTCTGACTAATCTTGCACTTGCACTGGAAGCTGCTCCTGACATCGTCGACTTGGTAAAAGAAGTGGTCGTTATGGGTGGTGCATTCGGTGAAAACGGCCACAGAGGGAATGTAACACCATTTGCCGAAGCGAATATTCATGATGACCCTCATGCTGCCGATAAGGTGTTTACGGCATCATGGCCAGTAGTCATTATCGGGCTCGATGTTACAGAGGAGAGTTTTTTTACCAGTCAATACCTTGATGAGTTGCGAGATGACGCTGGAGAAGTTGGGCAGTTCATCTGGGACATTAGCCGTTACTACTTAAAGTTTTATTCTGACAAAGTAGGAATGGATGGTTGTCATGTTCATGACCCATCAGCCATTGCTTATGTTATCCAACCGTCTCTTTTTACAAGTCGTAATGGCCCGGTCAGGGTTGTCACAGATGGGCCAGCGGAAGGGATGACCATTCAGAAAGCTGATCAACGTAACTATATGAATGATGAATGGGGTCTATTTCCTGCACAACAAGTCGGCGTTCAAGTAGATAGCGATACTTTACTCTCACTCTACAGAGAGACATTGATAAACTATTCACAGCAATAAAGTGGGCCTGTCGTAAATATTGAGAAATGCGCGACAGGCTAATGCTCTAGATACAATAATCCTACAATTGCGTAGAAACGCTCAAAGGCACTGTCAGTTTCATCTGATTCAGATGAAACTGATCTTCAATATCAATACAAGCCACGAGCTAAGTGTCTATCCATATTAAAAAGTAATTTTCATTGACTAAGTTCGATAATTGACTGGCTCACTTATGCCCCATTGTGTGTTCACTTCGATGAGTGAACTACATCGGCAATCTATTTTTACAATACATAAACTAATGGTTAGGAAAAGGCCCGACACCTTTTCTTTCTTCACTCTAGGTAGTCAGCATATTTAGATAGTATGGACAATAGGATAGAGTCAGACCATACTCCAGTCAAAAAGCTCATCGAAGCGATTCAAGATCTTTAAAGGTTACGGAGACTGAATAAGAGTCAATTTGATTGTTGGTTACTCTGTGACCGGGGGGAGGTGAGAGTGCACGAGGGGTCAGCGTTTTTGAATGAACTCTTCAATACCTTTACAGTTGAAGTATAAAATGAGGCGGCCAAATAGCCGTCCCAGACACACCATCTGACTTGTTTATCCACTCATTCCTTTAAGCCAAAAATTAATTCAATCTCATCATCAAGTCTTCTGCCCGTTGGTATAAAACCAAGCTTTTGATAAATAGAGAGCGCATTGCCTTTTTCTTTATCCATCGTGGTCAGGGAGACGCCTTTTAAACCGGTAATGGAAGCGTATTTCTTACTGAAGTTAATCGCTTGACTCCCCAATCCTTTTCCTTGGAAACGATGGTCAATCATGACGCGCCATACATATAAATGCTCCTTTTGAAAGTGTTCATCGTGTGTGTCCAGTATTCTAGGGTCAATCAGAGAGATTAGCCCCGCAGGTTTATTGTTTAAGTAAATACCATAGTTGATACTATCGTCGTTAAAACTGGCTTCTGCAAGCCACTCTGCGTTGTTAGCAATGAGTTGTTTTTGAGACTCTTCCACTGAGAGATCAATAATGTCATTGATAATGGTATTGTTTATTTTTAAAAAGCTAATTTTATTCATGCTTATTTACCTTGGGTAGGTGTTTCATTAAAAGTAACTGGCCAATGTAAGGATCTTGATAAGCTAATCTTGAGTTATCAAAATGGTAATGTCGCTTTTGCTCCTGTCTTTTAACATAGACTCTTCAAGTATCTTATAGATCTCTTTATCTGGCGCATATTAGAACGCGCCAATTTTTTTAATTAAGGTATATGTATGTCTTAATTAAAAACGATGATGGAAGTTATTGTTTCCTATTTTGTCTGCCCCCATGACAGAAATATTAGTTCCAAGCGTTGCCCACGATGATTCAAAAAGAGGGTACGTATAGTATTTTTACAATAGTGCCGTCACAAAACCCAAAACAAACTCCCTGATAGAATGCTGACGAGTGTGATTAAAGATAACTTTAATGTGTTCTCAGCCAGCTACATTTTGTATATCACTTATCAGCTAAAATGGTGGCCAATATCTTATCGCCTTTGCATTCAACACTGACGTTCATTCCATTGACGAGTGCTCTCTCATTAGGCGCACTTGTTCTCATATCGAGTCCACTTGTTTAAATTTGGACAACTAGTTCGGTAAGCGTTAAAGAAAGAGTGCTGGTTACCCTGAAGTTTTAGTGTAGGCCAAATCTTGATGTTATCGAAGATGGCCAATCACAATGCAAAAATAGACACAGCCCTGGAATATTGAAGCTAATGTTATCGAAAGCTTTTCTGCACTATTTTTTAGTTTGCGTAATTGGTGTAGCCAAACTTAACACCAATGATACGAACCGCCATATAAGTTTTAACTCATACTATTTGACGTATTATTACGGAATCTTTTGTCTATGACAGTATGACTTTGTAAGTAAAATCATTACATAATGAAAGCGTACTTATTAAGTTGCCAGTTCAAACCTTGATGTATTGTTTTCATAAAGTTCAACGTTAATGTCGGTTTTATCTAATAGTCATAAGATGTTGCTCCTAATGAATTGATAGCAGCGTAGCTTCTTACGTCTAAAGCGGGACTGTATTGGATAAACCTGTGATAAAAATACAACGATTCACAAAAATGCTGTGCTTGGCCGACATATCACTCAGATTGACATCACTCATGGAAGTTGATTAAACGACTTTATATACTTGTAGTAATTCATTGTTTACTAAATTAGTAAAATCACTGACACGCTTTTGTCCAAGAGTTTGTTATCACTACCCGAAAAACAAAAATCCTCGCAAACGCGAGGTCTTAGTTTTATCCATAAATAGTGAGTACACCTCTAACCTAGGGAAGAGCCCCTAGCCTCCGCATTTTCTGTTATTTTTGCGCGTCTAGATTTGCTTGATACAATAAGTGCTCAATGAACATCGGAACCTTTTTTGCTATGTGCTTTCTAGACGCATAAAAGGCGTACAGCACTAAATCTTCAGGTTTATATTCAAGTGTTATAACTTCCAAAGAACCAGTATCTATTTCATCGCGACAAAATTCAGCAGGGAGTATCGCAAACCCCAAACCAGCCAATGCGCCTGCTTTAGCAAGTTGCCCACTATTCACTTTAAATGTAGATTTTACTCTTTGAGTAATTACCTGACCTGTTTCGTTCTTAAATACCCATGGCGTACCATTTAACGCGGTAAAGCTGCTAATACAAGGTACATGTTTCAAATCCGTAATCTTGAAAGGCTTAGAAGATGTATGAAGAAGTTTGGGTGAAGCCACAACAACACTAGGCCAACGCTTAATCTCTTTCGCTATCCAATTGTTATCCTCTAGCTTCCCTCGATGAAAACTCAAAATAACGTCAAATCCGTCAAGCGGATCCTCTTTAGGGCTGATACTCGTATCACAACATAATGAAATAGATGGATACTGAGTACAAAACGAAACGACGGCTTGGGCCAAGTCAGGTGAGTCTGGCATTAAAACATTGAGTTGCCCTATGACTTCACGAGAGTGTTGTGTCACCTCCTCAAGAGCGTCGTTGAGTTTATCCAACAATGGCTGAGTTCGTAGATAGAGGTGGTCCCCTGCTTCTGTCGAAGAAATTCGGCGAGTCGTTCTATCAAAAAGTCGAGCATCCAGCTGCTCTTCTAGCAACGCGATATGACGACTGACGTTTGATGTCGGTAAACACAGAAACTCTGCAGCTCTCTTAAAGCTATTGTTCTCATAGACACAGTGAAAACTTTTTAGCCATTGTTGATCAATCTTCTCAAGCATTCCCATTAATCCCACCCATTCTAATAATCCCAACCAATTGGATTATAAAGCCAATATTAGCCACTTTATTACCAGAAACAGGCTTATACAATACTCATCATTAAAAGTGAACTGGATAAGGTTTCCAATGAGTTGGATAGAAAAACTATTAGATAAGAAAAATATAATCAGTACGCGTAAAGCGAATATTCCAGAAGGCGTATGGACAAAATGCCCCTCTTGCGACCAGATCCTGTACAGCATAGCCCTTAAAGAAAATCTGGAGGTATGTCCAAAATGCGATCACCACATGAGGATGTCGGCACGCTGTCGCTTAGACAGTTTTTTAGATAAAGGTATGAAAGCTGAGTTAGGCAAACAACACGAGCCGAAAGATTTGCTCAGTTTCAAAGACAATAAACGCTACACAGAGCGCCTTGCCCTAGCCCAAAAAAGTACAGGTGAGAAAGATGCAATAGTCGCGATGCAGGGAGAGTTGTTAGGGATGCCTGTTGTGGCGTGCGCTTTCGAATTTTCTTTTATGGCTGGCTCAATGGGTGCCGTTGTGGGCGCTCGCTTTGTTGATGCTGTTAATGCAGCCATCGAGGCTAACTGTGGATTAGTATGCTTTTCGGCTTGTGGTGGAGCGCGTATGCAAGAGTCACTGATGGCTTTAATGCAAATGGCAAAAACGAGTGCTGCTTTAAAACGACTATCAGATGCAAAGCTCCCTTATATCTCCGTATTAACCGACCAAACCTTTGGCGGTGTATCAGCAAGTATAGCAATGCTTGGTGACATCAACATTGGCGAGCCCAAAGCGCGAATTGGCTTTGCAGGGCGTAGAGTGATTGAACAAACGGTACGTGAAAAATTACCTGACGATTTTCAGCAGAGTGAGTTTCTATTAGAACATGGCGCTTTAGACATGATTGTTGATAGACGTGAGATCCGCGCCCGAGTGGCCAAGCTAATCGCGATGATGACCAACACTCAGATTCAAGTTGGTCATTAAAAACCTCCCCCTCTAGCTCCCCCTCAAATGACCAACGACGATCTCTTTAGATTAACGACCGCGGGGGAGAACATTCTTTGCCGCTAAACTGAAGCCGCACTTGTCTCGTACTCATCACGATCGGTATTCAGTTCCTTTTCTTCATACAATCAATAAGAGATTGAGAATACGAACCGCACCCAGCACATTCCATTGGATTACTGTATTTTCACTAGCTTCTTATAGTTAAAATACCGTATGGTACAAACCATAAAATTATTAAGACTCGCGGCCTTTGCCACAGAGACTCTCCATTTAAAACGAAAAGACTTACTATGAATTTTGATATCAATGCACTGAAGCACCACCAGCTGGTCGAAGATGGTCAATTAGAAGGCTGTTACATTCATCAACCTGTGCAAGGCAGTCAACCAGATGACAAAGCGGTTTTAGTGGAGCGCCAAGCGCTAGAAAGCCTGGGATATAAGGTGGTTCAGGTTAAAGCGAAAGGCGGAACAACTACGTTTGCCGAAGCTATGCTAGAGCTTGCGAAGAAAACAGGCCACCAGCCAAAATAGTACGCGAGTGGATAGAGGAAGTAACAAAGTTCGCTAACAACAGTCTTTCGACTACCCTGTCGAGCGATCTTAATAAGCACTATTTCATGCTGACAGCATGGGCTCTAGCGAAAGCTTTTTTCCTCAGTTAGCGCTTGCTGTCACCGTTGCCCCCAGAGCAATTTATCCAGGATTTAAACGAGTCGCTTCCTTTCTCCTCTTTTGATTCTTCCCCCTCTTTCCATGTTTTCATTGTTTTTCATCATCGATACAAATTTGGGGCTTTATAGATTCTCTAGATTTAGGTCTTTGACATCTCCCATCCAAAAAACTCTATCTTTATGATCTAACAAATCATTTCCACTGATGGGGTGAAAAAGTATCGTTAAGCCTTTTCGGTTGAACGTCAACCAAGTAACTACGTCACTTAATAAATGTGGTTTAAAGTAAAGCTGACAGCTCCAACAGGGATGAGGGCCAACCAATTGTCGATGCAGTTGGCCTTGTCTTAAGTCTGTAATTTCTAATGCTATATCGTTAATTACCCTTTGAGCCGTTTGCTCGGTAAGGTCGTTAAAATAAATATGTGCATGCCAACCTTTTAACCTTGGAGAAGATATTGCTTCTTGGTGATTACCATACGCAATTGGTAATTGAGGAGTGAAACTGGGCATAAAATACCTCTATAAACTGGAATTTTTTATTTACGATTAACTCGAAAATATCGTTCATTCCGGTGAGTCAATCTTTGGTTCTGTTTAATCGAGAAAGAGTATGTTACAACCTATATTATTAATACACTGCATAAGTTGAATGTTACCTATGAACACTTTCGATTACTCTACGTTGGATGGACGACTACTTCGCATGTTTATTAGCGTTTACGAACACCAATCAGTAACAAAGGCAGCGGATAGTATGGGGGTGACTCAATCAACAGTTAGCCATGGGCTTAACCAACTGCGCAAAATAGTAAAAGATGAATTGTTTGTCACTTCAGGAAGAGGCATCGCGCCTACGCCAAAGGCGGGAGAACTTATTGAAAAGGCCAGAGAAATCGTAATAGCGATGCAAGCCTTCGCAAGCTCACAACAATACAACCCACTAATAGATGATAAAGTTTTTTCCATCGCGGCTAACGACTATGAAATAGAAACCGTTATAAAACCTATGTTTCATGATTTCCAGAAAGCAGCGCCGATGAGTTCATTGCACATAGCCCCAGCCAGAACTCAACTTCAGTGGGCTTCATTACTTAGGTCTGGCGATGTAGATTTTGTTTTGTCACCTGAACTAACGAGTAACGAGTCGGATTTAATTCAAACTAAGCTGTTTTCTGACCAAGAGGTCTGTTTTTACAATCCTCAAAAGCAAACACCGCCAACAACGATAGAGCAATATTGCTCCAAACCTCACGCCATCATGTCTTTTGAGCATTCTCACCAAACCGAGATAGACACAATACTTAAAAAACGAGGAGTGAAGAGAAAAATCGTGGCTAGTGCGCCGAGTTTTGGGGCGATAGCGTCTTTAATTAAAGATACAAACATCATAGTGACAATGCCTTCTCGCTTGTCAGAAACGTTATTTAGAGACTTTAAGCTGGTCCCCTTACCTTTTGAGCTTCCTCACTTCAATATTGTTAAAGTCTGGCACAATAGAAATAAGCAATCAGAGCGTCATTCTTGGCTTAAAAATCGATTACAGTGAATATTATTTGGGGTTGATACTCTTAGTTTTTTGGCTGTATGTTAAAAAGACCGACCATGGTATGAGGTTTCTGTTTTTTGAAACCAAGTAAACGCCTGTGTATTGAACCCACCTATTCATCTATTCATCTATTCATCTATTCATCTATTCATCTATTCATCTATTCATCTATTCATCTATTCATCTATTCATCTATTCATCTATTCATCTATTCAGAGTAATTATATTGCTCTGATTCACCTTTTAAAATAAGTAGTTATCAGATCCCAGCCAGTATCCCGTGACCATCATTAGATCTCGATTTAAGTAATAGACTTTACCTACCACCTCGCCGCAACTGCAACTACAACTACAACTACAACCAATCGAATTTGTTCATGAGAAGCATGAACAATGCCCTATTTTTTTAATTAATTAGACTGGCTAGCATACAGGTGCTCAAACAAAACAAACCTAAAAAGGAAGAATCATGTCTATTAAATCTGTTGCAATCGGAATGGCTGTTTGTCTATTTACTGCCCCAAGCTTTGCTAACCTAAGCACCATTGATGCTCAAACTAATCAATCCATTAAACTAGCGGAAGGCTTCTATGAAGATGTACTGGTTTATAGGAATTTGAACAACTTCGGAAAGTACGTTGGTGACACTTACATCCAACACGCTACAGCGTATGGCGATGGGCCAGCAGAACTGATTAAAGCGGTAGCTGGCGAGTTAACTGCTGATCCTGGCGTGAAAGTAGATATCTACCGTACCATTGCAGAAGGTCCTTATGTCGCAATACACTCTGTTTGGACAACTTCAGACGGTGCGGAATATGTTTATGTTGATATCTGGAGAGAAGAAAATGGCATGCTGGTAGAGCATTGGGATCACTACCAACAAGTTCCGGAAAAGTCTGAAAACAAAAACACCATGTACCAAGGGCCAGACGCGAATATCTATGATGCAACTCAAGACATCGAGCGTAATCGAGGCAGAGCAATTGCTGTGTTGAAAAGCTTTGATAACCCAGCGGATACAAGTGCGTTAAAAAAGTATATTTCTAGCGAAACCTACATTCAACACAACCCAGAGGTTCCAAATGGTAGAAAAGCCTTGGTTGGTTACCTTGATTACTTAAACAGTAACGGGACCAAGCTAAAGACGGAGATAGCAAAAACAATCGCGATGGGTGACATGGTTCTTGTTCATTCTAAGCAAACTGACCTAAGTAAAAAAGGCGATTTAGGTGTTGGTTACATTGATATCTTCCGCTTTAATAGCGAAGGGGAAATAGTAGAGCATTGGGATATTGCAGAAACTCAAACAGGAGAGTCAGCCAACGAGAACGATGTGTTTGGTTACCCTAGCCAACGTTAATTGCAGCTTCATTGAGTGGAAAAAGTGCTCAACATCAGTGTTGTCCAAAAACTACTTTTTCCGCTCATATTTGCCTTATGTTATAGGAAATGACCCATTAACATTTGAATATAGCCACCTCTGTGGCTAATTTCTTTTTCTAGCCGTTGACGACTCATACCACTTGACCTGTCTACAGGTAACGACTTTAGAATGATTAGCCTTATGCTTATCATGACTAAAGAGGCACATTTCGTTGTACCAATTACGAGACTTACAGCAGTCAAAGCTATTTCAGCTCTTCGACCATTTACCATCGACAATGAAAGGGATCACTCTTGCCCTTATATCTACAGCACTGTTTACGATCGTTGGGGTATTTGTTCGACAGCTCAGCACAGACTATGACACCTTTCAGATCCTGTTCTTTCGCCAGTTCATTTTTATGTTGTTGCTCATGCCTGCGATCAGCAAAAATATCGGCGTGCTACTTAAGCCCAACAAAATATCGCTTCACCTACTAAGAATACTAGGCGCTTTTACCGCTCTATATTTTGGCTTTATTTCAGTGAGCAATATTCCATTTGCTGACGCAACAGCACTCGGTTTCTTGCAGGTGCTTTTTGTGGCTCTAATCGCTCATTTCGTGTTGGCAGAGCAGATCACCAGCAGTCGAATTTTCACGATTGTGGTTGGATTTATCGGGGTAATGACGGTTGTTCGACCGACCTTTGCTGCAAGCCATAGCCTTTATGTTTTATCTGGCGTGATTGCCGCACTAGGCGCGTCGGTAGCGGTAGTGTGTGTTAGGAAAGTGGCACAGAGCGAACCAAAGATAACATTGATGGCATACCAAGCTCTGGCAATTGGTTTGATGACATTAATACCAACCCTTTACTTATGGCGCACGCCAACAGTCGAAGACTTTATTTTACTGCTGTTAGTTGGCATCATCTCTTCGTTTGCTCAGTATGTTGGTATCTCTGCATATAAATGGGCGCAAGCCAACATCATTGCCAATGTTGAGTATGTAAAGATTATCTATTCACTTATTATTGGCTTAGTTGTCTTTTCTGAAATTCCTGATTTATGGTCAATGATTGGCGCACTGATTATTCTTATTAGTGCATTGATTCCATTGATTTGGTCTCACTATCAAACCACCAAAGAGGATAACCCTAAGTGTTGAGCATCAAACAATTTTGTGAACAACTAGAGGTATCTCGAACAACGGTTCTCTACTACGAGCGAAAGGGGCTAATCACTCCCGCAGCTAGAACACCTAACGGTTATCGCCAATATGGCGAACGAGAGCTTGAAAGGTTTAGAGCAATACTTGCCTATCGCTCTTATGGTATTCCCGTCAGTGAGATTGAGAGCCTGCTACAGCAATCTCAGGATGAAGACCGAGATACGGTACTAAGACAACAGTTTGCTGCTCTCGATCTAGAAATTCAAAAGTTGCGTCAGCAGCAACAGTCCATTATGGCGTTACTCAAAGAACCTGAACTTCTTAATCAAGGCCTACTCACCAAAGAACGTTGGACAGAAATACTTAAAGAATCAGGAATGGATGAACAGGGTATGATCAATTGGCACAAACGCTTTGAGCAGATGGAGCCACTAGGACATCTCAAATTCCTTCAATCTTTAAATATCGATGAAGATGAAATTGAGCAGATAAGGGCGTGGTCACGAAAGCCGTGAGGTGTTGAAATGAATTGCCCACATTCCACGAGTTAAAAGCTATTTGGTGATTCATCGACGCGTTTTTCTAGGATTTGTTCTAGGTTGGTTTATGCTGCTACCTAAAACCCAAAAGGCCTCGCACACGCGAGGCCTTACGTTTTTCATTTAACGTTTACAGCTACCCTACTTCACTGACTTCTCTTATTAGCTTTCCTTACTGACCTAAGTTATTGAGTAAGCTGACTGAACTTCGGCAAGCTCTTCACAAACCTCTGGTGTACATCCATATAGGTTTGCATATAGATTTCATCGATACTGTCACCACTCGGGAAACTCGATGAGAAGTCTGTGTGTTTGCGGTCAATCGACAATTTAGCGGCCTCGACAATATGGGCAATGAACATTCTAGGGTCTTCTAAGCCAATAGAGATACGCATTGTGGTCGGTTTGATGCCAGCTTCATTGAGCGCTTCATCACTGAGTTCTGAGTGCGTAGTCAGTGCCGGACACAGCGCCACGGTATTGGTTTGCCCAAGGCTCACTTGCATACCGATAGCGGGCTCAAGCATGTCGAAGAACTGTTTAAACCCATCTCGATTGATTGGTGCACGGTCGCCGTTGCCTTCCATATCGATGGTAAAAAGCGCCGCTGGTAAACCCAAGTACATGTTGTTCTGGCAGTGTTCATAGTTATCGCTGTCTGGCAAAGCTGGACACGACACATTGATGTCTGGGTGAGCATCAAAGATCTTCGCGAGAGTCAGGGTGTTGATGGTCTTTTGCACCACTCGCATCTCATACGTTTTCATACCATTGAGCACTTCAAACGCTTTGTCTGCGTCTAGGAATGCGCCCTTAATGTAGTACACATTCCAAAACAGCGTTTCGTTCCATGGAATGGTTGCCTCATCACCGTTAGGTTTGGAGAAAGTGACCTCCTCTCCTTTTGGAATAAACATGGTCTCGTTGCGGCCAATCACAACTCCAGCGGTTGTGGTGCCAGAACCCGCCAGTTCTTTGGTGTAGGAGTGAATCACATAATCGGGTCTTTCAGCCACATCGTCGCGTTTTAGTACTGGATGCAGCAATGGAGTCCCCACTGTTGAGTCAACAATCACATCCCAACCACGAGAGTGACCAGCTTTACTGATGCTAGCAACATCCAACACGTATCCATGCGGATTACACGGTGACTCAAGGTAAACGTAGATTTTCTTACCCGCAGCGAGACGGTCTGCGTATTTGTCAGCAACCTCATCAAGGCGCGTCGCGAACTCATCACCGGAGTAACCATCCACCCACTCTACCGCGACATTCAGATTCGAAGGCTTGCCAAACCAATCTTCCAACAGCTGGTAAGAACCGCCATAGATATTACGTGAAGCCAAGACAATGTCTTCATGCCCGAGCAAGTGGCTCAACAACCCATCAATAGCCGCCATCCCCGAGTTAAAATTCCATGCGAGGTACTCGTTGGCTCTAGAACCTGCCTCAATATCAACCATGTGATTAGCCAGTGAAATCGATGTTGGATTAAGCAGTCGAGAGTAAATATCGTGCAGCGGCTCTTTACCGTTAAACGCATCTTCAATCCATTCTGTACACGCAAACAAATAGGTCGCAGTGCGCGTAATAACAGGGCTGGCAGAGAAAATAGCGGCAACATTATCGAAGATAGGATACGCGCCTTTAGACGCAAAATTACCATTATTGGTGGCAATAGATTGGTAAGTAGCGCGCATTGGGTTTTGCAGGTTGTCGAGGATCTTAGCGATCTGGAATGACAAGAAGCGTTTGGCGTTAAACCAAGCGATTCGGTCACTCTTGTCGAGTTCTGAAAGTCCATCAACCGTCAATGCCCAAAGATCGTGTGTCTTGGTATTGGCTTTGTACAGTGTCGTCGCCAGTTCAATCAGAGTGACGCCGTAATCACTGTTTGGATCGATACCAAAATGCTTTGCTTGCTCAATGGCAAGGGCTTCTGCTTGTTCATGTTTGGTTGTTTTACGCAGCGGGCTAAGTTGAGTTGAAGTATTCATAATTCCTAAGTCATTCCATGCTTGTTGTTCCTCCTTTAATTTTAGTTTTGCACAGATGCTAAAAATTGCTATTTGCGAAGTAAGACATACACTTTGAGCAATAATATTGCCGAATAAACTTCAATATTGATGGGATATGCCAATGGATGAGATCGACAAGAAAATACTGGCTGAACTGCAAAACAACGCTCGGCTCACCAATCAAGAATTGGCCGATCGCGTGTCGCTATCGCCCTCTCCTTGCTTACGCCGAGTTCGAGCACTAGAGAAACAAGGGATTATTCGCGGCTATCACGCCAGTGTCGACCAAGAAGCGTGCGGGTTGCCTGTGAATGTGTTTGTGTTGGTGAAACTTGAAAAGCCGACTGAAGAGAACATGCGAGACTTTGAACAGCACATCGAAGTGATTGACGAGGTGTTAGAGTGCTTTTTGATGACAGGCAATCACGACTACCTATTGCATGTGGTGAGTGAATCGCTCAAAAGCTACGAGCAGTTCATCCGCAAGCAATTAACCCGCCTACCCAATATTGCTTCTATTGAATCCAGCTTCGCCTTCGGTCAGGTAAAAACAAAGACCAAGCTGCCAGTGAGGTAATTAGAAACGACTTAATTTAGCTCTGCTGATGGCATTGGATAGTCATCTCCAATCATGCAGATAAGTGCGCCACCAAATATTTTGCCCCATAGTGAGTTAAGGCAATCCAGTATTTCAATTTCTCGTGTACTCATTTGGCTTACTTTTGCTCATGTCTATAGGGTTACATATAGCATTAATACAAATAACCCATTATGATTTTAGTCCGATGATCATGTTTAAGTTGCCGTCGTAAAAAGTGGCTCTCGTTATTAAATATAATAGAAATAGGTTTTCCATGTCAGAAAGTGCCTCTAACTACTTCGATGATTTATTTCTCCGATTAAGTAATAAGGATTTGAATGATTGCCCTTACCAACTTGTTATTGAGGCTTACACTCACAAACAGATAACAAATAAGCATGATTTATTTTGGAATTCACACGTTATTTCTGAAGTTCCAAATTCCCTATATAAAACTGAGGAGTTCATCCTCGCACTAACCACCTATTTCTCTCAAGAAGCGGCAACAAATTTTCAAATTATCGCAAATGTGCTAGTTGAAGCTCCAGAAACCATAGTAATTGCGATTCGCCGTTCTGAATTAGTCCTTAATGAAAACCACACTAAATGGGATGAAATCCATAAATTAGCGGTTCAATGCCCAGATATCCTTGATGATTTGATAGCGACGAGTAAGGTATTTCAAGCCGCTTACCGAGAGAGGCTAGATTCAGTACGAAAAAATTCTGAACCATTTAAACTATTATCCTTGTTCGAGTTTTTATCTTTTTCAGCCGCTTATTCATTTAGTCACCTAGTTGAACCAGCGATTGATTACGATGGTGGTGCTATCAGCACAAGCTCTCAGGTTCGAGCACTAACTAATCTAGTGCAATGGAAACTCGTACATGCGACTGCCCGCGACTTCATTCTTAACGAGAGTGTCATTATACAATCACTCACCAAATACCATATCCCATTAATTTTACCTTCTGACCAAAATCGTGATACAGCGAATACACTACTAATGCAATTTGAAGAGTTAATGCGGGCACAAGTGGAACTTGACGAGTTTATTTTAAGAAGTATTCACCCCTTCTGTTTTGATGACTCACTGTATTTCTCAATAAAAAATGAGAAATTACAAATGGAACACGTCAATGGGTCTAGTGCCGACAATTGGGTCCGCAATGGCAACAGAAAAATCATGCTCAGAGGCTACTGGTTCAATATGGCTTTGGATACTTTCATATTGTCGGGGCTAGGAGATAAACAAATTGGCTCTTTAGAGAATCATGAGCGAAATCAGATAGCTTATGTAAAGGCTTTGGCTTGCGAATTAGAACTAGTAAGCGTCTATGGTCTTTCGGAGTTTGTAACGTTAGATAATGGGTTTAAGGTAGACTTATTTCAAGCGCTGTTGTCTCAAGAGTTAATGGTGGCTTTTTATATAAAGGACTACGTGGAAGCATTTTATGAAGAATATACAGAAGTACAAAACTGGGAGCAGGCTGCTGGATTAGTTGCAATGAAAGGTGCGGCTAAAGGACAAAATCGATTTCCAATTACTTGGTCCTTATGGAATGAAAAAGTTAGGAGTATTTTAGGCTGGACTGTATCTAATGACTTTCCTAGAGGAAATATAAACGCTGCTGAAGCTATTTTGGCGTTTTGGCAACTTGATAGGAAAAAATTCAGCAAGCAGTTAATTGATGGCCTTCCAATTTATCATCAACAGATCTCCGAGCACCCTATTATAAAAATTGGTAATCACTGTATTTTACTGCCTTGGTTAATGTCTACCCAGATTACGTCACTTAGCTCAGTCAATAACTTGCGCAGATTTGGTAACCAAAGAAAGTCATTGAAAGATGAAACTACACGAATCGAGAATCAATTAGGGGATGCTTTTGAGAAAAAAGGATTTACTGTCGTGAGAAATTTCACGGCCGGTAATCCATTAGGTTCGGGCGCTGGAGAAATTGACCTGATTTGTGTCCTTGATAACATTGTCATTGTTATCGAAGTTAAATCAACCTTTTACCGAACAACGAAGAAAGAAGTGTTTTATCATCGTGATAAAACTTTGAGAAAAGCTGGTATTCAGGTCAGAAAGAAAGTCGATGCAGTCAAGAACGAACTGAAAATCAACACAACCTTTAAACACAAGTTACAAGTAACAACTGATTCACCGCAGATTGTTGGTTGGATAGCGGATACATCAACTGAGTTCGATCATGAACTTTTTAGTGGTTTCACGAAGGTTTCGATTGAAGAGTTATTAATTGCATTAGCAGACAACGCCCATTATTTATGTAACCAAGAACAGACGCTGTCGTCGTCATTTGAGTCAGGTGAACAAGGTGGATTTCATTCAGTGGAGAGTTCGTTGTACGACAATGGATTTAGCGGTGATGAATTTCTTAGGGTCATAGAACAATCACTAGTTTGGCGCAATGAATAGAGAGTTCGTAGCCACAATCAGTGCGATTTTTTGTAACTACTATTTGCAGAGCAACGCAATACGCCTTAGTGGAAACTTGAGGCGTATGCTGTAAAAGTTGCACGAGCGATTCTTAAAGGGTGGCACTTGATAACAAGTGCCACCCACTCGACAGAAACGTTATATTTGGCATTTTTGAAATCGAAAATTCACCAAAGTGAGCCAGAGAGGAATTGAACTCAGTTTCAAACCCTGCAACTTGCCTTACTTTTCCTCATGCCTAGAATTCCAACAATGTAGCTAAATGTTCTAATCCACAACAGACCAACCTTTAATCACACTTACGCACGAACATGCCCCCCCCATAAGCCATTGAACAAAATACAAATAAAAGGAAGTTTTTGACTGATAACGAGCCTTGAATCGGGAGCAATATGTACTTGCACGGTTTTCAACTAGAAATTAGAACCAAACTGAATTGTGCGCATAATTTTCAGTTGGTTAGGTAAGGGCTGGATCGAACTTTAGTAGAGGCTATATTTACTATGGGCAGGGCTTGTGGATTAATGCTGATTTTGGGTCATAGTAGCTTTCCCCTGAAAGCCAAGATGAACCTTTTTTCAATAATCTAGCGTGTGAAAGCATTTGACAGGTCGATATCACATTGCTTTACATCACATATATTAATAAAAGTAATGTTACTTACATTTATAAATGTGATTTTTATCTCCATTCATCTTTTGATTACTTTCTAAGCTTAGTTGGTTTTTATCCGATTAAACAGAAGGTTATATGATAAATAGAATAATAACACTAAGTAGCGTTGCATTACTTTGTTCAGCGAGTGCGCATGCACAAATCCAAAATGGAAGTTTCGAAAACTGGGAAGGAAACGTACCATCTGGATGGAGTGTGATTGATTCCGGCATTGCGATATCACCCTCTACCGACCCTGTAAATAACGGCAGTTTCTCTGCACAAGTCACTGTGAATACAGGCACTCAAAGTAATACTGATTTTCTGCAAACGATAAGTGTTGAACAAGGGAAAACTTATGATTTCTCTGTCGATGTTTACCACACGGAAGGTAACGTGAAAGCTCGCCTTTTTGTTGATGGCTATTTAGGCTACTCGAATAATGGTTTAACGAACCAGTGGCAAGCATTGACTCACTCGTACAGCGCTACCAGCACTAAAGATATCGTTGTAGGCATACGATTTTATGATGATGCAGGTTTTGATGGCTCGGAAGTGGTGTATTTAGATAACTTTCAGCCTACGGAGACTCCACCAACACAAAGCTGCAATGACACAAGTGCCGCACTCACGCTAGTGACGGATAACTATGGTTCTGAAACCAGTTGGTCTCTCAAAAACTCAGTTTCTCAAACTCTTTATTCTGGTTCAGACTATCAAAGTAACACCAACAATGAAGTGGAAATGTGTTTAGCAGATGGTAGCTACACCCTAGAAGTCTCAGACTCTTATGGAGATGGAATGTGCTGCAGTGTGGGGAATGGTTCATACAGTTTGTCGGTAAACGGGACCGTTGTGGCATCTGGTGGTGATTTCCAAGCAAGTCAGAGTACAGAATTTACGATTGGTGGCTCAACGACTACACCACCAACTGAACCACCAGTGTTAGGTGAGTATTACAAAGACGCTGAAGGCAAAGTGGGCTTTGCGTTAAAAACGGCCTTATATCAAATTATTGATAATCATAGTAGTCAGGGTTACACCGCTATTTGGACATTAGTGTCTGACGCTGACCTAGACGCATACTATGACACTGATGGGTCGATTCTCGATATGTATTCGGAGAAACCTTCAGGCTCAGATTCAATCCAATTTACTAAGGTGGCCGATCAATGTGGTCAATACAGCAAAGAAGGTGATTGCTACAACCGTGAGCACTCATTCCCGAAAAGCTGGTTTGGTGGGAAAGTCGAGCCAATGAACTCTGACGGTCACCATTTATTTGCCACTGACGGCTACGTTAACTCGAAACGTAGTAATTGGCCATTTGGTGAGGTAAGTAGTGCAACATACACATCAAGCAATGGTTCTAAATTAGGCAGTGCAGCAAACTCTCTTGGTTATGCAGGTACGGTGTTTGAGCCAATTGATGAGTTTAAAGGTGATTTCGCAAGAGCATATTTCTACATGGCAACACGCTATGAAAATGAAATCGCTAATTGGGAAGGAAACTCTACAAGCTCCTATGCCGTTCTGGATGGAACCAATACAACCGTTTTTGAACCTTGGCTACTTACTATGCTAAAGCGTTGGCATTCTGAAGATCCAGTAAGCCAAAAAGAAATCGACCGAAATAAGGCGGTACATGATTTCCAAGGGAATCGTAATCCGTTTATTGACCATCCAGAGTTTGTAAGCCAAATCTGGGGAAATTAATCGGAATATAACCACCATGACAATGGTTTCATGATTATTGAATTGAGCCCAATCCTTTGTTTGGGCTTTTTTATTGGTAGGCATTAGAGAGCATGATTTAAAATATTTGAAAAAGCATATTGTCATGAAGGTCCGTATACTTGTCAGTGATCTGCACAATCAATACTGGACGCGACGTTAAGCGACTTTCCATACCTTTAGTTATTCATGACCGATCATATTCAATTTTTCCCAAACACATTTTTATCCAATACCTTCATCGGCTGAGTTTTTACTCGTGGCACTTTCTAGCTCACAGGTGCCCTTTTGCCGGTCTCAAAACGGGCAAAATTTTCGGCAGATCCGTATTTTCTTTTATCTTCGTGCCTCTAAGAAGGACGCATAGCTGATCTTCATAGCAAGTCGGACGTATAGGCTGTTTAAAAGGAGGGAAAGACTATGGCCACCGTCTACGTCAGCATCGGAAGCAACATTAACCGCGAACACCACGTCACAGAATCTCTCAAAGCATTGCATGACAGCTTTGCACCCCTACACATTTCTAAATTCTACGATTGCGAGCCTGTCGGTTTTAAAGGGGATAACTTCTTAAACCTAGTCGTTGGGTTCGAATGTAACCTTCCTGTCGCCGAGCTGGTTAAGGTTCTACATCAAATCGAATCAGAGAACGATCGCAAGCGTCAGACCAAAGCCTATGCTGCACGGACCATGGATATCGACATCCTTCTTTATGGTAATCAAGTGGGCATTATCGATGGCGTAGAGCTGCCTAGAGGCGAAATCACCGAGTACGCTTTTGTGCTCAGGCCGTTAGTCGATATTGCTGCGCAAGAACGTCACCCCACTCTAGACATCTCATATCAGCAGCTCTGGGAAAACTTCGATCAGTTAAATCAGAAAACCGAACCCATCCCTTTCGATATCAGTTTCACCTAGCGTTTACATGACTGAAAAAAGAACGGCTGCAACAGGAACAATTGCGAAAGGAACAACTGAACTCTTAATCGCGTGAGCTTTACTGATCTTTTCTTAAAACAAGCACGTACCTGACTTTACTCTCTAAGGATTGGACACTGTTATGAATCACAACGCCATTATCACCATTACAAATCTCAGACTAAGAACCTTCATCGGCTTCAACGAAGAAGAAAAGTCTAAGCAGCAAGACATCGTTATCAATGCAGAGATCCACTACCCCGCTAACAACCTTTGCCTCTCAGATGATGTGGAGAACGCACTCAACTACAAAAACATCTGCAAGAAGATCATTCAACATGTCGAATCCGGAAGATTTCTGCTTTTAGAAAAGTTAACCAGCGACGTACTCGGCATTTGTATCGATCATCCATGGGTACGATACGCTCAAGTGAGAATTGATAAGCCTCATGCCCTGCGTTTTGCCGACTCCGTTTCACTCACGCTTAGCTATGAAGCAGAGCTCGAAAATTAACTCATAAGGAGAGAGTCATGCTGAATACAGAAGCCGAAAAAGTAAGAGAAGCTTTGCTCGCAAAAGGACTTGAAACCCCAATGACACCGAGCGAAATGAATCCCAACCAGAAGTACAACCGCATCAAAGGACTTTTGACAGAAGTTGTCAGTACGCTTGGACTGGATTTAACCGACGACAGCCTCGCTGAAACACCCCATCGTATTGCAAAGATGTACGTCCACGAGATATTTTCAGGGCTCGATTACGATAACTTCCCAAAAATCAGTGTGATAGAAAACAAAATGTCGGTTGATGAAATGGTCAAGGTGTCGAACATAGACTTAACGTCGACGTGCGAACATCACTTCATTACCATCGATGGTTTAGCAGAAGTGGCCTATATCCCTGAAAGCAAGATACTCGGGTTGTCTAAAATAAATCGTATTGTTCGATTCTTTGCTCAGCGTCCTCAAGTGCAAGAACGCCTTACTCAGCAAATCCTGGTCGCGATACAGACTCTAGTCGAAACAGAAAATGTGGCCGTGACAATTAAAGCCACTCACTATTGCGTTAAATCCAGAGGCGTCATGGATGCAAACTCTGAAACCTCAACAACCGCGCTCGGTGGTATTTTCAAAACTAACCCTCAAACCAGAGCTGAGTTTTTACGATGAGTGAAACGATATTAATAACCGGCGTAGGAAAACGACTCGGATTCGCACTGGCGCAGCAACTTTTAGCGGATGGATACAAAGTAGTTGGCACTTACCGCAGCGACTATCCTCAACTGCAACTGTTGCGCGACAGTGGAGCCGACTTACAACAAGTAGACTTTTATCAGCAAAGCAGCCTAGAGGGCTTTCTTCATTACGTTGGTCAAGAATATAAGACACTTCGAGCCATCATACATAACGCTTCCGACTGGAAGCCTGAGAACAAGACAAACCCCAGTGACAATGCCTCAAAAATCATGCACCAGATGATGACAATTCACGCCACCGTGCCTTATCTGTTCAATTTAACGCTCAAAGACCAACTGATGTCTGGCGATAAAACGTCAGACATCATCCACATCAGTGATTACGTTGCTGAAAAAGGCAGTAAAAAACACATTGCTTACGCGGCCAGTAAAGCTGCACTCAACAACCTTACGCTATCGTTTTCAGCAATGCTGGCTCCCAAGGTAAAAGTAAATACCCTCTCTCCAGCCATGATTAAGTTCAATGAACATGACGATGAGGCATACAAAACCAAAGCGCTGAAGAAAGCTCTGATCCCGACAGAAGCGGGCTTTGAGGAAATAATAGATGGCATCAAGTTTGTGTTGGCCAGTCACTACATGACAGGAAGAACCTTGCACCTTGATGGCGGCAGGCATTTGAAGTGAAGTCCATACCTTGTGGGCTTACGTCAACATAGAAACTCAAAAGACTAGCGACTGCTGTTACCAATAAACCGCTAGAAGCTAGAAGCTACTATAACCTAAAAACTGCTAAAAGAGTGAGGAAGGCGTTTTTCTTCGTCCCAACCGGATAACTCAATATTGGTCAATGACTTGCGCTTCTCATTACACAGTGAAGCAATATTGATAATAGGCAACTGGCTACGAAACTGCGCGGTAAGTATGACCTTTTTACTTTCACTCAGGCTGCTTCGGCATTGCGCCAAAACCGCTTCAGTATCTAATTGGTGAGCGTTCTCGATAATCTGGATATCAGCGTTCTCTTGATAGCACTCTATCAGCCAAGATACCGCAGGCTCTTCTAAACTGGTGAGTACGATGACATCTTTTGTTGCCATAAGCTCGTGGAGTTCAAGCTCTTTTAGTTCAGTTTCCATAAATACTCTCATTCAGCAGCAAATACATTAAAGCCGGTTACCCAGTTTAGTCTGTGCCAAATGGTAGCCTCTGTCTATCATCTCTTGTGAGCGATCAAACTCTAAGGTGCCACAAGCATTACGTGGGATCTCAAGCGTAATATCGGCGGGATAAGCGGCCAGTTTCTGGCGAGCAATGGTCGATTGCATCGCATCAAACGCTTGGTTGGCAATGTCGTAAGCAGCAAAATTGAAGCTCATTTTACTTTTTACACTGCTACCGAGACTATCGATAAAGTGAACAACCTTCTCATGCAGGTTACTCTCTTTTGTTGGTAGGGAAACCGGTATCACTTCCTGTTGAAGCATCTCAGGTTCACCACCTAAGTTCACAGCCAGCGTAAAGTCTGTCTTATCACTAAAGGTAGGCGCAATCGGTACGGGATTGAGCACTCCTCCATCAATCAGCACTTCACCATTAATGACATGTGGAGTGAAGAACAGTGGCAAAGAGATGGAGGCGCGAATGGCATCAAACAGAGAACCGGATTGCAGCCAAACCTCTTTTTCTTCGGCGACGTTGGCAGCAACTGCGGTATAAGGGATAGGCAGATCTTCAATTGAAATCTCACCGATCAGCCCACGCAGCGTGTCGATGATCTTGTCCCCTTTGAAGATACCACTCGATTGCCATGAAAAGTCCAACATCATAGCCATATCCGATTGGTCGATACTGGTGACCCACTCTTCAAATTCATCCAACTTACCCGCAGCGTAGACACCACCGATAAGTGCGCCAATTGAACAACCAGAGATGGATTTGATCTGATAGCCATGCTCGATTAACCAACGGATGATTCCAACGTGAACCAAGCCTCTTGCGCCACCACTGCCAAGTACCAATGAGACCGTTTTTGCCATCGTATTAATCCTTTAGTTTTTAATTCTAGGGGAGCTAACTCGCCGATTTACCAATTCGCAGATCTCAACTCACTGAGTCACTCTCAGTCCATACGGGTAATGAAGGTTTGCTCGTCATCCACAAAAGCCACATAGTCGCCGTGATAGATAAACACCCGACCACGCCCTTCCACTATACACGCTAGCTGTGGGTTCAAATCTTCTTCAAGATTTTCACTTTGATACGTGCCGGTATCAGTGATCACACCGCGGAGTTTAGGCAAAAATCCATAGCTGCGTTTGGCTTGATCAATCAGGCTCAATTCACTGGTGGTAGAGAAGTAAGCTGGGATGGGACCAGCATCTTCAATAAACATCGGTTTCAGTTCTTCAAAAGCTGTAATCACCAGCCAGTCGATGCCGTTTACGTGATGGATAAACATTGTTTATAAATACCTAATTTCTCGATAATTCTGATGCGGAGATTCTAACACTATCAGGGGCCAAACGTAGGAGAAATTGAGCTACTAGAGGCAATCCCTACCCCTGTTTATCGCCCCATTATATCAAGTATAAAACCGGACCAGATGTCACTATCAAATCACACCAGAACGCAACCAAGCATGCAGCCAAACGTAAGTCGTTGGACTTTTTTCTGGGCCTTTAGAGTCGAACCATTTGTTGTTGAAAGTGACTTTGTTATTCCTGAAATTAAGAGCCTACCAATAAACAGACACATACTACCTACAGGGTCTAATACTCGTCGTCCGATTCTACGACTAATGTCTAACCGACTGAGTCTATTTGTTTTTTTTGGTTTGGTATAAGGTACTAACAACTAAATGTTAATGAATTTTTAATTATAAGTTGACGCATTGTTTGCACTTCATGCCGTGAGTCAACAACGTTTGTTGGAATAACACACCTTAGAGTGTGAACGAAAGGAATCAAAATGAGCACTACTTTAGAGTCCGCACATATACAAACAGAGAAGCCTCAAGCCAATGAGGATGAACTCACCTATGAACAACAACATAAACCAAGATCGGAATTTGATTCCCGAGAACAGTATCTAGAACACGAATTGCAAATCATGTCGCCTAAGCGCTGGCGTCCAAATTTGCCGTTTAAAGATTATCGATTTGAGATAGAAGACACCATCCCAGCGATGGCGGCGACCATTGGTAAAGTGGTTATGGTGGGCGCTATTGCAGCCACCTTTGCTGGGGCTCTCGGATTAAATGAAGACTTCATTCTAGAGAACGTTCGTTATGAACTCCTCATCGCCTCTGTTTTCATTATTATTTTCTCTGGCTTCCTGTTGCCGACCGCGAACCTCGCAGGCACACACGGTCCACTCATCCCGTTAATTCCAATTGTGGTTGCAGCAGGCGGACACCCTATGGCGTTTGGGTTATTGATTGGCGCTTTTGGCCTCATCTTAGCCATCAGTAAAGGTGGCAGCATGTTGGCCAACCTCACCAGTAAAGGCGTATGTGGCGGATTATTGCTCTACCTTGGCTTTGTTGGAACCGCTTCTCAAGTGAAAAAGCTGTTCGCTTGGGCTGAGGGAATTGGCATGAGCCACATTGCTTTTGTCGTGATCTTTTGCACCATTATTTTGTACGCGCTATTGGAACACTTCCGTAAACGTTGGTTAGCAGTACCTCTTAGCTGCTTGCTGGGTGGTACGATTGCATTTGCCATGGGTGCGCCATTTGCTTTCCACACTGAGCCAGGCTTACCTAACATGAACCCTATGTATTGGTGGGGCGAAGATACAGGTTGGATGCTTGGCCTGCCGACGATTGAACATTTCATGGTGGTATTGCCGTTTGCGATTCTAGCCGTAGCTATGTGGTCACCAGATTTCTTAGGACATCAAGTATTCCAAAAGATCAGCTATCCAGAACGTACCGAAAAAGTACACATGAACATCGACGACACCATGACCACGGCATCAATTCGCCAAACGTTCGGCTCTCTTCTCGGCGGTACTAACTTTACGTCTTCATGGGGTACTTATATCGTACCGGCGGCGATTGCTAAACGCCCAATTCCTGCGGGCGCTTTACTGACGGCTCTGTTCTGTATTATCGCCGCGGTTTGGGGCTACCCGATGGATTTAGCTATCTGGCAACCGGTACTGTGTGTGGCGCTGATTGTTGGAGTGTTTGTTCCGTTGCTAGAAGCTGGAATGGAAATGACGCGTGAAGGGAAAACCACCCAATCGGCAGCGATTGTTGTATTCTCTTCAGCGCTCGTTAACCCTGCATTTGGCTGGGCTCTCACCATGCTGTTGGATAATTTAGGCTTAGTCGGTTGTAAAGAACGCAGTAGTGAACTGAGTAAAATGAGCCGTTGGGTGTTGCCTGGCACTATGTTCATTGTGCTAAGTGGTGTGATGGCATTGGTTGGCCTTCTACCGGGAATTCCAGCGATTATCCCAAGCTTTCGCTAGGCTCGATTAATATCTAGTTTTAGTCGGAACACAAAAAGGCCTCGCACACGCGAGGCCTTGTTTTATCTATCGAACGGTTACAGCTAATCTATATCAACTACAGCGTCCTACTTCACTGACCTAATCGCTTTCATCAACGTTGCGTGAACGATTCTAGTAAACCAAATCCTCCCCCTCTAGCTCCCCCTCAAATGGAGTTCACCGATCTCTTTAGACATACGATCGAGGGGGAGAATATTCTTTGTCGCTGAACACATGGCAGCACTTGTCACGATCAGTATTCAGTTCCTCCCCTTTTCCCGTTACCAACAAGAAATTAGAGATGTAAAACAAGGGGAGGTTAGGAGGGGATTATCGGTCAAGCCTCATATGCAATTGATTCAAAAGCAATAACGCAATTTGTTACAATGCCCATAATTAAAGGATGGTCTTATTTCGCTATACTCCGCGCCTAACTCCAGAAACAGACCTAATACCAATGAATATGTTTAAAACCTTAGCTCTTTCTATCACGCTATTTTTAGTTGGCTGTGCATCTGGTTCAGCAATATTAGTTGGTGAAGCCAGAGACCCAATTACACCTCTAGAAGTAACACTGTATCTCGAAGCGCCTGAGAACTATGAAAAAATAGCTTTAGTTGATGCATCTAGTGATGCAGGTATGACTAAACAAGGCTCCATCGACTATGCAATCGAAGAGTTAAAAAATCAGGCGGCCAAACTAGGAGCTAATGGGGTCTTACTTCAAGCGACAGGAAGCAACAGCTCTGTAGTATTGGGAGGCGTCGGCACAGACTACCAGTACTTAATCCCTGTTTCAGAACAGACGGTTAATGGAATCGCGATCTACACAGAGTAGTTAATATTGTCCAAGTTAGTTGCCTCGTAAGCACAAACAAAAAGGCCTCGCACACGCGAGGCCTTGCTTATCTATGTTTCAACGAACGAGTCGCTAGCAATTTACGATGGTAAACCACATCAACTCGAGAGCCATTCATCCAATACTTTGATGAATTTAGGATTAATGAGATAACCGATAGAAGCATGGGGATTGCTTTTTCCGTTGCGAATATTGAGGTTGTAGACTGGATGGATATCTTTCATTCCACCGGGTATCAGATCCAGTTTGAGCATATCCTTAAAGTCATTTCTAATTTTGCTGTCATGAGAGATAAAGTCATCTTCTGCCGATATGTTTATCCATTGCTGAATGTTTAAAGGGTACTTCTTCTCATCTTTCAAGCGACTCCCTTTTAGCCTATCTTTTACGTTTTCATCGCCTAACGGTGACCCGAGCGTAAGCAATAAATTGACCTTCTTATCCGCACCATAGTCGTGTCTATACTCTCCGTAATGAGACAATTTCCACAGCACGTCATAACTGATCATCGTCCCGAGACTGTGCGACACAATCATCACATCATCCTGATTATCAAGCGCTTCCTTCAGATCAACCATTAGCCTATGCCTGACATCGCTACCAAAATAGGTATCTTCATTCCAATAGTGCGCCATGTCCGGCGCGACCTTCGTTATGAGTGTCTCAGCCACACCCAACTTTCCAAATAGCGATGAAAAAGTATCTGCTAACGCCTCTTTTAGAAAACCAATTTTAGATACCTGGTTATACGTTGTTTTATTGAACTGGCTTGTCTTGTACTTTTTGAGTTCAGACAACGCTTGCTGACGACTTGTAGGGTCTTCCGTTGCTTTCTCTAACAATGTGTTTGATAGTTCACCGTAATAGACAAACCGTTTATCGACATCTTTAAAAGCTTGTAATGAACTTGAGTCTCCACAATCTCGCTGTAAGCCATGTTCTATAGCCTCGTACCAAAGTGCTTGAAGGGAAGCTTTATCGGGCTTTTGAGCGCGACCATGAATGAATATTATTTTCTTAGCCATAGCAGGACGTCCTAAACACATAGTTAAAATTATTATCAGTAGAAAGCACCACTAGATTCGGTCAGCCCTTGCTAACAACAATGGTGCTAATTACGTATCTAGGAGTGGTTGATAGAGCATTTATATAACTATGAGGCCGTCGTTTAGGGACCATAAACGAGTGACAGGTGCAATCATTACTCGCAAGTTGAGAATAAATGTCGCTAGCAAAACCTCCAACTGACCCGTCCTGATATGGGTTGACACTTGATTGACTAAAACGCTCGATGTACTTCATCGGGCGTTTTGTATTTTAGAGCTGTGTGAGGCCTATATTCATTATAGATTTTCACTGATTCGGCGACC
>Ga0310122_10000083_pt1 | contig 59177 bp, 51 predicted proteins | sample CB6_Bottom_1051__FD_203503 | JGI IMG/M metagenome (GOLD analysis project Ga0310122, IMG submission 203503) | Marine microbial communities from Western Arctic Ocean, Canada - CB6_Bottom_1051 | ecosystem: Environmental > Aquatic > Marine > Oceanic | place: Canada: Western Arctic Ocean | collected... | reverse complement strand
TATTATCTTCAATTGGGTATATTTCACCAGCTCAATATGAAACAGACTACTATGATAATTTAAACGAGTCAGGTAAAGTGGCCTGACTTAAACAAACTGGTCTCCGATGAACTCGGGGCGATTCAATCAACTTTAAGTCTATCTGTTCGGTCATTTAGAAACGCTAGAATAGAAGTGCCTAATAACGAATTTCCTTCAACCGTTTCAAGATCATGGTAGCTTTTAGAGCGAGACTTAAAATAGTCTGATTCTATTTGAGTAACTTCCCCTGTTTGTCTTTTTGAAAATCTTAAATCACTCAATTTTATTTTAAACAAATCATTATATGGAACCGTTTGGTATGACATTAATAAAGCAAATAAGTAATTTTCCCCTTTAGAAATAGGGATCTTTTTATGTCTTTCAGATGAGTATTCTACTAGCTCTTGAATAAAGTCAGGATTAAATAAAAGTGAATAATCCGTGACCTGACGAAAAACTGTGACTCTTTTATTCGATATCTTTGTTGTTTGGGCTGCTATTTTTCCACCATCCCAAAATTCATCCTTCGCAAACTGATGTGCCTCTTCTACACATTGAGAAAAAATTAAAGACTCTAAAGCGGTATTAATAATGCTATCTGCTGTGATTCCAGTAAGGAGATTTCTCAGTTTCTCAAAAAATTCTCTTTGATTATTTAAAGTAGTATTTTTAAATGCCGCTTCATCTACACGAAACTGTTTACTTTTGCGACCTCCGCTATAATTATCTAGATGAGGGCGAATCAACTTCGCAGGAAAGTAGTTTGGTTTAACCTTTTTCTTGTGAAATAAATCAATAAGCGCGTGTTTTGCTTTATTAATTTCAATTAATGCGCTGCTTATTGTAATTTGGAATGACCGCATCAATAATTTTGGTGATCCAGCTCTTTGATATAGCTGTGACCCAACACCGATATCGTCTCTTCTTAACCAAGAGTGAAATCCAAAGTAATCAGTAAGTGTAGTTTGATCACTATCATCACTAGCTGCGGGTTTATTTTTTGATAGAAGATCTAGGTATTTATAATCATCTGATGCAAGTAATTCATTACCAAATGGTACATAATTAAGCGCTTTATTTATCAGTCGTATTAATTCAATCATTCCAGTGCTTTGAGTCTTCACTCCATCGTTTTTAACCCGGTAAGATTCAAAACACTTTAAAATGTTTACGCGATTTAATTGATCTACCTTAAGTGCATTCAAGTAACTCATGAATTTAGGGACGGTATAAGACAATGCTTGACGATTACCACTAGTCCCCTCATCAAGAACAAAAGTTATATAATTGGCAGCGTATAAAGCCGAAAATATTAATCGCTTCTCGTGTGATTCTAAATCTTCAAGAGTTACGATTTGCGACTTTGCACCCTCATATTCGGGAACAATAAATTTATCAGTCTCAAATGGCTCAAATTCAACAGCTCTAACCGTTTGTTTACTTGAAAACTCTGCCAGCATTTCAGCTTGTTGTTTTAATAAGCTCGCTTCTACACTATCCATTTGAGCACTCCAAGTATGATTTTTCTTGATCAAGCTTTTCTTTTACAGACCTAATGTATTTTCTCGTTGTTGTCGGAGCATCTTTGCCTTGAGTTTCATGACCTAATAATTCTGCAACTAGTAAATATGGTCTAGATAAGTGCGTAACATTTTCAAGCTCAAGTCCATCCTCTTCAACCGCATCATGAAACTTATCAGTACCGTAAGAATGTCTAAGGATGTGGTATGTATGTTTTTCGTCTAACAAATGAAGGTATGTTGGTAATAATCCTTCCTTTTGTTTGTCAATTACCAAAGCACGTGTATCTTTAAAATCTCTAGATCCTTGGTATTCCTTTATTCCATGTACAGTACGACTTGCAGGATCAGTCAAAAACAAACTATCTTCACCACAATCGGGTCTTTCTGTCTCGTAATAAAGTTTAAAACGCAACATGACGTCACGTGGAATATAAATCCACCTAGAAATGCCGCCAACACCACCTCTGCGGCCTTTAGTATATTTACCTTGAAGCCAATACTTGAACTCTTGCTTTTGTTTGTCTATGCGCGTATTGAGTTTTAATTCTGTATCTATTTCCTTGAAAAACGATTTCAGACCTAAATATGATTGACCACCAACTTTAAAGTCATTAAGTAATAATCCCATATTTTCCTGCGTACGTAGGCCACATTCTCCACCTGCCCGCAACGTACATTCTACTCGAAGACTTTTAGCATTGGCATAAAGTTCAGCCCGCATACGTGGAGACAGATACTTAATTACATTTCTTCTTTTTGTATTGTCCCTTGCAATAGATTTTTTATCGTCTTTTACACGGATCTCTTTAATGTTGGTAAACCCATTGAAAGCCAAATAGTTGTAGTAATACGTCAAGCCTGAAACTGCTTTCTCGACCATCTTCTCGCTGGTATTGCTCTCCAGAATCAAAACGTTATTTATATAATAATTGAGGATTTCTTCAGGTAAGTTATGGTGTGTACTTAGAGAAATTGAAGGTGAGTTTTCTGAATAACTTTCAAGCCACAACAGAAACTTTCTTAACTCGTAAAAGCATTCGGTAATTTTTGTTTTTGATAATGTTACTTTATTAAGCTCTGCATCTTTTATTCTTCGCTTTCCAGACCCATCTACCCATGTTAATTTGTATACTTGTCTATTTTTATAAAGTGAATGTAAATATAAGTTGGGTAGCAACAATGGAATACCATCATCGTCACACACCATCTTTGTTTTATATTTTTCACTTTGAAAGTTATACATCATCTATTTCTCATACCCAATCTAATTACATACTAATTTACCTTTCCAACAAAAGATACATTTTTATCTTTTTTAGTGGGTGTCCATTTCCGTTTGGGCATGGCGGCGAAATTGCACTTAACTATATGATGCGTGCTCATGGTGGCTTTGAGGGTAACGCACAAACACTGCGCATTGTGGCTAAGCTAGAGCCCTACAGTAACGGCTACGGCATGAACTTAACTAGACGCACCTTGTTAGGATTTATTAAGTACCCAGCTTTTATTGATAACCTTTGGCATAATATCCCACAAGAAAATAAACAGCGTGCATTTATTAAAGCCGATGACTGGCGACCAGCCAAAGGTATTTACAATGACGATGCCGCGATATTTAATTGGATTATTGAGCCTCTTAGCGCAAGTGATAAAGCGTTATTATCTAGCCAAGAACACGCAGATGCTTATCGCGCTAAAACCCGTTATAAATCACTCGATAGTGCCATTATGGAACTGGCTGATGACATTGCATATGCCGTTCACGACCTTGAAGATGCCATAGCTACCGATGTGCTCAGTTTAGACGACTGGCTTACTCATGCATTACCGCATTTACAAGCACTTGACTATGACTGGTTAAACACTTTGCTGGAGTCACTCTCCAAGCGGTTATTTTCAAAGTATGAACATGAGCGAAAAGACGCCATAGGCGAACTGGTGAATACCTTTATTATTCATATTCATTTAGATACCCAAAACGATGAATTTGAGTGCCCTATTTTAAAGCACACCGCAAAATTAGATCAGCAATACGAAAATGTTTTACAGATCCTCAAACACTTTGTATTTCAGCGTTTAATACGCGACCCACAAATGCAGCAAATAGAATTTAAAGGGCAAAACTTACTCATAGAATTATTTACTGCGTTTGCCAGCGATCCGCTGCGCTTATTACCCGAAACCACGCAGGCCCTGTACCTTGAAGCTGAAAAACACAATCAAGGTATGCGTATTATTTGTGACTATTTAAGCGGTATGAGCGATGAATACGCTTATAAAACCTATCAACGGTTGTTCTCTCCTATACAATAAGTTAGCTAATCTGAACTCAGGTTAGCCAACATAAAAAGCCGAGTCACTTACGTAACTCGGCTTTTCGTTAGTTTATAAAGTCACATTAAAGTGATTTAATGCCCATGTTGTAAAGCGTGAAACCGTACATGTCGGCATAAAGGTCAATAATTTTACTGGTTGGTGTACCTGCACCATGACCTGCATTGGTTTCAATACGGATAAGCGTTGGGTTAGTACCCGCTTGATTCGCTTGAAGCTCAGCTGCAAATTTGAATGAGTGCGACGGTACAACGCGGTCATCATGATCGCCTGTAGTGATCATAGTCGCCGGATATTCAACCCCTGCTTTTACGTTATGAATTGGCGAGTAGCCTTTCAAGTAATCAAACATTTCTTTACTTTGGTCGCTAGTACCGTAATCGTATGCCCAACCAGCGCCCGCTGTAAATGTATGATAACGAAGCATATCCAATACGCCTACCGCAGGTAACGCAACTTGAAATAGGTCAGGTCGCTGGGTCATTACAGCACCCACCAATAACCCACCGTTTGAACCACCACGCAGTGCTAAGCGCTTTTTAGAGGTGTACTTTTTATCTTGTAAGTATTGTGCGGCAGCAATAAAGTCGTCAAATACATTTTGCTTTTGCAATTGTGTACCCGCTTTATGCCACTCTTTACCATACTCACCGCCACCACGAATATTAGCCACTGCGTATACACCGCCTTGCTCAAGCCAAGCCGCTGTTGTAGAGCTAAAGCGAGGTGTTAAGCTAATATTAAAGCCACCATAGCCATATAAAATCGTTGGGTTGCTACCATCTAATTTAATATCACTTTTGTAAGTGATAATCATCGGTACTTTCGTGCCATCTTTAGAGGTATAAAATACTTGCTCAGAGGTATAGTTATCGCTATTAAAATCAATCCCCGATTTACGGTACACTTTTGACTCACCGCTTTGCACGTCAAAGCTGTAAGTCGTACCTGGCGTTTTGTAGTTAGTAAATGAGTAATAAAGCGTAGTTTGCTCTTTTTTACCGCCAAAGCCACTCGCTGTACCAACACCTGGTAAGCTAATTTCGCGGATCAATTCGCCTTTTTTGTTGTACTGTTTCACTTTAGAAATAGCATCAACCATGTAGTTGGCAAAAAACGTATTTCCGCCAAGCGTTACATTAAGTACGTTTTCAGTTTCTGGGATAAAATCTTGCCAGTTTTCTGGCTGTGGATTGCTTGCATCAACCGTCACTACTTTTTTATTTGGTGCATTTAAGTTAGTAACCAAAAATAGCTTGCTGCCTTCGTTGTCAATTACGCTGGTATCAGAGTCGGTATTACCCACTACAGTCACAAATTCGCTATCTGGCTTGGTTAAATCTTTAATAAATAACTTATTACCAGAGGTTGATACGCTGGCACTAATAAACAAGAAACGACCATCTTTGGTTGCTTTAGCGCCCACATAGCGGTGCTTTTGTTCTGCTGTATCGCCAAATACTAAAGTATCTTCGCCTTGATCTTGACCTAACTTATGGTAATACACTTTATGTTGATCAGTTTTTGCAGAAAGCTCACTGCCCTCTGGCTTATCGTAGCTTGAATAGTAAAAACCGTCATTTGCTAGCCAGCTAACGCCACTAAATTTAACATCAACTAGTGCTTGTTCTACCTGCTCTTTGGTTTCAGTGTCTATAACAATGATTTTACGCCAATCACTACCACCTTCTGAAATTTGGTACGCTAACAATGAACCATCTTCTGAAAATGATAAACCCGACATTGAAGTGGTGCCATCTTCACTAAAAGTATTAGGATCTAAGAACACTTCAGCTTCACCGCCGTCTTTGCTGCGGTATAAAACGTACTGGTTTTGCAGGCCATCATTTTTATAAAAATAAGTGTAATCACCTTCAGTAAACGGCGCGCTGATTTTTTCGTAGTTCATGAGTTTTTCAAGGCGCTGTTTGAGTGTGTCTCTGTAAGGCACTTGCTCTAAATACGAAAAGGTAAGCTTGTTTTGAGTTTTAACCCATTGAGCCGTTTCATCACTCATATCATCTTCTAACCAGCGATACGGATCAGCCACGGTTTCACCAAAGTAAGTGTCAACCACAGCGCCTTTTTTAGTTTCAGGGTAATCTAGTGAGTTAACTGCTTTCATAGCTGTTTTTACTTCATTTTGAGTAGTGTTTTCTGCAGGTTGTGAACAACCCGCAAGTGCGATTACAACCGCACATGTCAGTGTTTTTTTAAGCATTGCTTTACCGTTATTTTATTTATAGTCAGCCTAAACTATTAACTTTTACCGCTTTTGTCTATCAACTTGCGTTAAACGTCATTTATCGCTGTTAACCTGCACCTAGTTGCGCTTAAATAGATGAACAACTTTTAAACACTAACAGGTTGAGTAATGACAGAAACTGAATCTTTTACCAGCTTTAAACGCTTTTACCCTTACTATCTAAAAGAGCATCGTAATAAAACTTGTCGCAGGCTGCATTTTATTGGCAGTAGTTTAGTGTTGCTTTTGACCGGCTATGCGCTTATTAGCTCACAATTCGTATTGTTATGGTTATTACCGCTGATTGGTTATGGCTTTGCATGGGTTGGGCATTTCTTTTTTGAAAAAAACCGCCCCGCCACATTTAAGCACCCGTTATACAGTTTATGGGGTGATTGGGTCATGTTTAAAGATATACTGATTGGCAAAATTAAATGGTAAATGGCTACTTACGCTTCGGTATCACAAACACCTCATCTTACTCGCTGTAAATAAAATGTAGATTGAATGTAATTCAATTGACCTCGATTGTAGAAATGGTCTACCTTGACAACAGTAATTTCAATTAGTTCATTATTTTTACAAACACTATATTGAAACCACCTGTAGAGCATCGAATGAGGGAAATTAGTTATGCAACTTACACCGCTATTTACAGCAAAAAAAACCATCTCTTTAACAATAGCAGCTGCACTTGTTAGCTCATGGACGGTTAATGCCGCTGAGCAAGAGACTCAGGCGCAAGAAAACATTGAACAAATTAGTGTGATTGGCTCTCGCCGACTAGGTCGCACGGTCGAAGATAGCCCTGTTCCCATAGATATTATTAGTGGCGACGCCTTAAAAAGTTCAGGACAAACAGAAACTAATGCGCTGTTAAGTACGTTATTACCAAGTTTTAATTTCCCACAGCCATCAATTACCGATGGCAGCGACCATGTGCGCCCCGCTCAACTGCGTGGCTTAGCTCCTGATCACACCTTAGTGCTCGTGAATGGTAAACGTCGCCACAGTAACGCGCTACTTAATTTAAACGGCTCAACGGGTCGTGGTTCGTCATCGGTTGATTTAAACGCCATACCTGCAAACGCGATTGAACGCATTGAAGTATTACGCGATGGTGCCGCAGCTCAATATGGCTCAGACGCTATTGCTGGGGTGATTAATATCGTCCTTAAAAGCAATAGCAGTGGCGGTAGTTTGGGTGCCGTTTATGGTGCAAATATTACCGATATGGACGGTGTCGCGCAGTTACAATCGGTTTCTGAGGACGCCAATGGTGACTTAGCTTTTACTGAGGGCGGCGACCGCTCGCTTACCGACGGCCAAACTTTAACTCTGCAAGGTAATATGGGGTTTGAATTAGGCGATAACGGCTTTTTGAGTATTTCTAGTGAATATCGCGATCGCAGCTCAACCAACCGCTCTGATTACGACCAACGCGAAAACTATCCTCGTTTACCTGATGGCTCTCTCGACCCACGCGAATTCACATGGGATCGTTACAACCATAACTTTGGTAACGGCACTGTTGAAGACTTTGCGTTGTTTTACAACGCAGGTTATCAGCTAAATAACGATGCTGAGCTCTATTCTTTTGGCTCATACAGTAAACGTGAAGGTGAAGGCGGTGGCTTTTATCGTCGCGCCCAAGACAGCCGTAACGTTACAGAAATATACCCTGATGGCTTTTTGCCGGTGATCACCTCAGACATTGATGACTTTTCACTGGCTTTAGGTGTGAAAGGCTTTGCTAATGAATGGAACTACGATGCCTCTGCGGTATATGGCCAAGATGCCTTTAACTTTGGTGTTATTAATAGTTTAAACACCTCATATGGGCCAAGTAGTCAAACTAGCTTTGATGCCGGCACGCTTACTTACGATCAGCTGACTATTAACCTTGATTTTAGCCGTGAAATTGATGCTGACTTTTTAGCCAGCGGAATTAACGTGGCAGTGGGCGCTGAGTATCGCCGCGAAGGCTACGAAATTCAAGCGGGCGAAGAAGCCTCTTATGCGCGTGGTAATTTTGGCCCAGGTGGTGCCGTGACCGACCCAGTTAATGGCCCATTCGGCTCTGCAGGTTCACAAGTTTTCCCTGGGTTCACACCTGAATCTGCGGGTGATAACAGCCGCCACAATGTCAGCCTTTACGTTGACTTAGAAGCCTTTATTACAGATAACTGGAATGTTGCCATCGCCGCCCGTTACGAAGACTACTCTGATTTTGGCGACACGCTTAATGGTAAAATTGCCACCCGCTATACACTTACAGAAGACTTAGCACTACGCGGCTCTATATCAACTGGGTTTAGAGCGCCCTCTCTGCAACAGCAATATTTTACTTCAGTGGCCACCGTTTTTGTTGATGGTATTCCAACACAAACAGGGACGTTTGCCCCAAGCAGTGATGTAGCCGTTGCATTGGGATCACCGGGCTTAGATGCAGAAGAAGCCACCAACTACGGGGTAGGTTTTACCTGGTCAACCGACTTCAACTTCAGCTTATCTGTTGATTACTACCAAATATTAATTGATGACCGCATTGTGTTATCAAATAACTTATCGGGCGCAGGCGTTGCAAGCTTACTTGAGGGCACAGGCGCTAACCAAGGTCGATTTTTCTTAAACGCGATTGATAGCAAAACCCGTGGCGTTGACGTAGTGGCTTCTTATAATTTAATCACCGACAACTACGGTGATGTAGCATTTAACTTAGGTTACAACTACGGTAAAAACCAAGTCACCGATATTATTGACCCACCAGCACAATTACAAAGTGTTGGGGTTGAGCAAGATAATTTGTTCTCGGGTAACGAGCTACGTCGTTTTGAAGTAAGCACGCCGCGCAATAAATACAACCTTAGCGCAACATGGACACTTAACGAATGGCGCACCACACTACGTAGTACTCGCTATGGTGAAACGCAAGACCCGTCTGAAATCCCAGAGCGTAACGAAGTGTTAGAACCTAAATGGATCACCGATTTAGATGTGGCGTATGCACTCAATAATAATCTTACTCTGAGCTTAGGCGCTAATAATGTGTTTGATGTATACCCAGATCCAACTCGTGAGCTAGTGAGCGATGTAACCACTTTCTCTCGATTGTTCTCGTACTCGGGCTTTTCACCATTTGGTTTTAATGGCCGTTATGTATACGGCAAAATTGAAATGAAGTTTTAAGCTGTAGCTTAAACCAAAAAGCCACACTAAATAGTGTGGCTTTTTAATAGATTAGGGTCTGTTGATCTTTCAAGGTTAAATTTTCAGCAGTCTGTTTGGTATTTAGGCAAGGCAGAGCCTATGTGGTGTTATTCCCCATAAATAGGCGATAACGCAGCATCAATGCCAAACAGGCGCTGCCCGAAGGGTTCTGCCTAGGGACGATTTACTCTTTGTTGCTCGGTTTTTACTTAGCCCACTAGGTTACAAACCTCGCGCCGCGATTAAACCGCCCCTAGTTTGAACAAATTTTAATCCGCAAAGGTCAACAGACCCTAGAACCCGATTAGATTTTAGTTAACCAACCGTGTTTATCTTCGCTTTTACCCCATTGAATATCGTTCAATGCTTGGCGCAAACGTGCCGTAGTTGGCCCTGGTTCACCGTTACCCACTTTGTATTCTTTATCGTTATGGATAAACGTACCTACTGGGGTTAATACTGCCGCAGTGCCTGAAAGTGCTGCCTCAGTACCTGGTTTTGCTGCGCGCTCTAAAAGCTCAGTGACAGTAAAGTTGCGCTCGCTAACCGTCATACCTAAATCTTTAGCAATAGTTAAAATGCTATTACGAGTTACACCGTGTAAAAATGTGCTATCAAGTGCTTTAGTAATGATTTCGTTGCCATCAATTAAAATAAAGTTTGCCGCGCCGGTTTCTTGCACATCACCGCCTGGGCAAAATAAAATTTGGTCGGCTTTATATTTAGTGCGTGCTGCTGAAATTGGGCCAAGCGCGCTGGCATAGTTACCACCACTTTTGATCATGCCCATGTGCGGTGCACAGCGCATACCATCTTCTTCAAGTAAGACTCGTAACGCAGTTGCGCCACCTGAAAAATAATCACCCACTGGCGATAATAGCGTGTAAAGCAATGAACTCATTGACGGTGCAGCCGCTTTACCAATGGCAGCTTCCGTACCAATGTGGGTTGGGCGAATATACATAGAACCTGGAGGAAGCGGCGTTTCATCGGCGTATTCACGTACAATATCGATGATCATTGTTTTTAGCATCTCGCCATCAACAGCAGGTAAACTCAACAATTCAGAACTTTGCTGCATACGCGCAATATTAGCGTCCATTCTAAAAATATTAACCGAGCCATCTTCGTGGCGAAAGGCTTTTAACCCTTCAAAACATGTACTTGAATAATGAAGAACGTGTGCACCTGCATGTAACTCAAGCTTATCGCAAGGAACAATTGAGCTTTCGCCCCACTGGTTGTCAGAAAACTTAGCTTGAATCATCTGCGGCATAAACACAGTACCAAATGCTGCCATTTTTATTCTCTCTTGTGTGGTCTATTTTTCTCCATTGTATGACAACCAGCTACTATTTAACCATAGCAAAACGAGCTGTTTTTAAATTAATTAGAAGAATTTTTTGCATGTACTGATGATTGTTTAATCAAAAAAGCGCTTGCTAACTCTTTAATGCAATAATCAGCTAACATTTTAAGATTAGCTGATTATTTAATGCATACATTATAGTAGCAGCTATTTTATTAACCTCTATTTAAATGAATAACGCAATATACGCTTTAACACTGAGGTGTATTGCTGAAAAAATCCGCCAGTATTATAAGCAATCCCCTGCTTTTGTAATGCAGCTTGCACTTTAGGCGCAATTTCTTGATAACGCGACGACGGCATATCAGGAAATAAATGATGCTCTATTTGAAAGCTTAAATGCCCAGTTAAAATATGAAACCAACGCGCCCCTTTAATGTTTGACGAACCCAGCGCTTGGCGATAATACCACTGCCCTTGGCTTTCGTTTTTGCAGTCTTGCTCATAAAAGGTATGGGTTTGCTCAGTAAAATGGCCACAAAAGATAATGGTTGAGGTCCATAGGTTACGAATTAAGTTTGCCAGCAAATTACCACTTAATACCCACAAAAATAGTGGCCCCGCCAAAACTGGAAATAACACATAGTCTTTAATTAGTTGGCGTGCACCTTTACTAAAAAAGCGCTTTTTTAAGGTGCTATGCGCCACAGCACCTTCACGGTTTGGTTTCTTTTTACCTATAAAGACTCGCTCGCCTGCGAGCTCGTGATACGACACGCCCCACTGAAACAGCACGCTCAGATTTAAATAGGTAATAAACTGCCATGTATTTTTTAGCCGCCATTTAAAGTCATTGCTCAATCTTAATAAGCCATAACCAAAGTCACGATCTTTTCCGATAATGTTAGTGTAAGTATGGTGTTCAAAGTTATGAACGCGGTTCCAGCTTTGGCCGTCGCAGGCTATATCCCACTCGTAAGTTTTAGAGTTAAGCTGTTTGTCGTTCATCCAATCGTATTGACCATGCATTACATTGTGGCCAATTTCCATGTTGTCGAGAATTTTAGCCAAACCAAGTAACAACACACCCGCTACCCACAATAATGGCTGAACAAAGCCAAGCATCAATAAAATCCGTCCGCCTATTTCGCAAAACCGCTGCTTACGCACAATAGAACGAATATAATTTGCATCCTTTTGCCCAACTGTAGCTAATGTCGACATTTTAATTTCATCTAAATCATCGGCTAACTGTTGATAATTAATGGTTGTCATAGCTGTAACTCCAAATCGCTAACGGCTTGGCTCACACACAGTTGAATTAACTGCTCGCCAGTATCTGATAATTGATTAGTTTTTAAATTACGCACCACTCCCGACTTTTTAATGCACTGACATTGATGACAAATACCAATGCCGCAGCCTCGCTGCACAGGGAGTTTTTTTGCTTCAAATTGGCTTAGTAACACGTCATTACTAGTCACTACGTGCGTGTCTTTGTTTATTTTCACTGAAAACTGGCTATCGTCAGTCAAGTTGGGCAAGGCTAGGCCAAAGGATTCTTGAAAGTAGCCAAGCTTATGCTGCTTAGCAAAATCTGCAATTTGCTGCATAAAACCACTAGGGCCGCAGCAATAAATATCTGGCTGCGCATCAAGGTTTATATGCTGTGTTAACGGTGTTAGTGCATCGCGAGTGAGTAATGAATAACTAAAATGCGCAAAGCGCTTTGCCAGTGCCGTAAGTTCATTTGTACACTGGTGTGCATCCGCCTTAGCAAAGTACAACAATTGCATCGGGCTATTTGTATTGCCAAGTTGCTGCTCAAGCATGGCAAGCATTGGGGTAATGCCAGAGCCACCCGCTACAAAAACGCTGGGCTTGTGCCAACTTTTAAATACAAAGTCGCCACGAGCTGGCGATATATTACACCGCGGCTGCAAACTTAATGCCTGTTGTAACTGGCCGGTAAACTGCCCTAGTGAACTGGTTTTTATGAGTAAGCGCACTAACCCTGTCGCTTTAAAATAGTCAGGACTACTGGCAAGGGTAAACACTCGGGTTAATAATCGTCCATTAACCTCAACCGTTAAACTAATATGCTGGCCAGCAATATGCGAGCGCCACTGTTTACTTGGTTTTAAGGTAACACTCAAAAAATCGTGGCTACAAGGGCTTACCGCTATAACTTTTGCGCTAAAAAATCCTGCACGCCATGCTGGTTTAAACACCTGCATAATTGGCTCTATGTAAGCGGCAAAGCTTTGATGATGTAAAAACAATTTTGAAAATTGGTTTAACGCCTTAATAAACATAGTGATTGTTTCTCTATTTAAATCTATATCCCAATGAGCGCGTTAAGCAACACGCCTCAATTAGGTTAATTATTTGAGCCTACACGTGTAAGCTCAACTTTCAGCGCACAAGTGTACGCTGACATTTTTAAATTTCAAGCCTAATAGAGTAATTATTCGAATTTTTTACTGGCAGGTATTTAACAAGCAAGCAATATCCCCTTGAGTGACGGTTGTTTTTCATTCAACTTAAATATTTAACATTATGATTAATAGCATGCTAGGCTGGTTGGAATTGTTAATTTTGGAAGCCATTATGAACAAACTTAAAACACTAAAAAAACGCGCACTAATCACAACGGTAACAACAAGTTTATTGCTTGGTGCACTGGGCAGCCTTAATGCTCATGCTGTTGATTTTAAAGAACTAGACTCTTTAACCCTGAATATAAAACCCATGACAATTGCTAAAGGGATCGCTGTTCCGTGGGCAATTCAACCACTACCTAATGGCGACTTATTAATTACTGAGCGCAGTGGCACCTTGTATTTACTGCGTAAAGATAGTGAAGCACTAATAAAGGTTTCAGGATTACCCAAAATTGATGCCAACGGCCAAGGCGGCCTACTTGATTTAGAGCTACACCCTGACTTTGCAAACAACCAGTGGTTATACCTTACCTACTCAAGTAGTGAAGGTGATGGCGAAGGCAGCAACACCGCACTTATGCGTGCCAAGCTAAGTAACGATCACAGCCAACTACTTGAGCCACAACAATTATACAAAGGGGAACATAATTCTAAAAAAGGCCAGCACTACGGCAGCCGGATTGTATTTGATAACCAAAACTATGTGTATTTTTCGATTGGCGATCGTGGCTCGCGCGATGTTAACCCACAAGACTTAAGCCGTGATGGTGGTAAAATTTATCGCTTACACGAGGACGGTAAAATTCCTACCGATAACCCGTTTGTTGCGCAAAAAAATGCAAAACCCGCCGTTTGGTCATATGGCCATCGTAACCCACAAGGTATGTGGTTTGATCAACAAACAACCACCCTGTGGTCACACGAACACGGTCCACGCGGTGGCGATGAGCTTAATATAATTAAGCCTAACACTAACTATGGCTGGCCAGTGGTGAGTTACGGTATTAACTACAGCGGTAGCTCATTTACTGATTTAACCGACAAACCGGGCATGCAAGCGCCAGTTTCGCAATGGACTCCCTCTATTGCCCCCTCTGATATGCTCATGGTTAAAGGTAATAAATACCCTGAGCTGAAAGGAAAAATGCTACTTGCTTCAATGAAGTACGCCTTTGTTAGCGTGCTTGAATTAGCCGACGGCAAAGTGGTTAAGCAACATAAACTACTCGAAGGCGTTGGCCGCATTCGCAGCTTAGCTCAAGGCCCTGACGGTACTATTTATTTAGGCCTAGATGGCCAAGGTATTGTTCGCCTAGATCCAAAGTAGCCATTTAACACACCTAATTACAGTAACAGCAAACTTTTTACAGCTTAACTGCGTACTGTTACTGTAATTAGCTAATAAACAACGAGGGTGTTGATGTTTTCATTTTTAAAGCCAGATCCAATCAAAAAATTACGTAAAGAATACGACGCAAAATTAGAGCAAGGTATGCAAGCTCAAAGAAAAGGCGATATTAAAAGCTATGCGATGTTAACTGACGAGGCCGAAAAAATCTGGAGTGAAATAGAAACACTCGAAGCCAAAAAAACTAAGTAAACATTTCACCAAATAAGTTTGAACCTACCCCCGCATTAACAGTGCGGGGGTTGTATTTCCCCGACTAAATAACTTCTATAAACATTTACCCAACTTGGAAAATTAAATACAATTCTTATAGGTTTAATTTGCATTTTCCCCATCACGTTATTACAGCCCTATTAATGTATACTTAAAAGCCATTTTATTTCTCGCATAATCAGTTGTTTACATCAAAGTTAATTAGTGGAATTATTAACCAATAGTTATTTTCCTCTGCTTGAGGGATATTCATTTTTAGCTCATGGGATGTTTATGGAATTTAAGCAAGCGCAAAAAGACATGGATTTCGCCTATTTTGGTGGCGCAACAGGTGTTATTATTTCTGGATTAATTTGGTGTTTTGCAGGTTTAATTGCAGTACTGTATTCAACTCAAGCAAGTATGCTTACCCTGTTTATTGGAGGTATGTTTATACACCCACTGGCCATGTTGCTATCAAAAGTACTTAAGCGCCCTGGACAACATGACTCAACCAACCCATTAGGCAAACTTGCTTTAGAAAGTACCGTTATTTTATTTGTTGGTTTTTTCATCGCCTTCTATGTTTCTAAGCTGCATCTACAATGGTTTTATCCAATAATGCTGTTGGCAGTAGGTGTGCGTTATTTAATTTTTAATACTTTATATGGCGCAAAATTTTATTGGCTTTTAGGTGCTGTGCTTATGCTAGCGGGAGTAGTTTGTATCTTATTAAATGCTAACTTCGTCATTGGTGCTTTTGTTGGCAGCATAACAGAAGTTATATTCTCTATCGTGATCTTCAATAAATCAATAAGTCGGTCGTAAAGACCTATAATAAATTATTATCAACAAGGAGAGTGACCAATGAAGGTGTTGTTATTTAGTTTTTTATTACTATGTTCACTATTTTCATCTGCATCTGATTTAATCTTAGCGAAACAAATTACGTTAAAGTCAGACTCACTAGGAGAAGACAGAAACTTATTAATTAAGCTTCCAAATCAATATTATGAGAATAGCGCTACCTACCCTGTGTTATACGTATTGCACGCTCAATGGGATATGCTTTCGACCTTAGCAACGCTTGATTTGTTAGCAGATCAGATCCCAAATTTTATAGTTATAGGTGTACAAAGTAGCGGAAAAGAGCTGAGCCCTAATAAGGGTAAGGTAACACCATTTGCTGAGTTTATTTCGCAAGAAGTCGTCACCTACGTCAATGCTAATTATCGAATAGCACCGTATAGCATTTTGTCTGGACATTCGAACTCAGGACGTTTTGTCTTGGATTATTGGTTAAATAATCCCGCTGCTTTTTCAAGCTATTTTGCTTTTAGCCCCTCTATTGATGATGGCTATATTGTCGATATGATCTCTCAATCAGACATTGAGTCTTTAAAAAGTAAAGCACCGCTAGCAATAACAATTGCAAATGAAGGTGAGCATATGCAACAGCCTTTTAGTAATTTAACGCAAAAACTGAGTGGTCTAGCTAAAGAGAAATTTGTATTTAAAAAGTTCCCCGAGCAAACCCATAGAACAACAAAGCACCCTTCAATGCAGTTTGCGCTGCAGTCTACATTTACCAATTGGCAGCCAAGCTATGAGGTAAAAATTGCCGGATTGGACAGCCTAAAAAAGCACTACACTCAATTATCTAAAAAGTATGGCTTTACAGTCAATGTACCCAACGAAACATTGCAAAGACTCACCGCACATTATGCAATATCAAAAGATGACAACGCGATTGAGCAATTGCGTAAGCATATTACTTTTACTATTAATCAAACTCCCGAAGGGCTTGATGCCTTGTTTGAAATTGCTGAATATTTAAGTGCTAATGATTATGAAAGTGCCGGTGAGCGCATTTTTAATAAACTATGTGCTCAAGCTAAAAACGTGTCTCAGTGTACTGGCAAGCGTGCAATATAATACAAAAGTTATAATAATTTAAGATTATACCGAGGAATACAGATGTACACAGGTAGTTGTTTATGTGGCTCAATCAACTTTTCAATTAATGGTGCTGTTACTGATATTATCCATTGTCACTGCTCGCTTTGTCGTAAGGCCAGTGGCAGTACTTTTGCTACTAATGGATTTATTAATGCGAGCGATCTGATATTAACTGACAAAAACGGCACACTTACTTTTTACCAAAGTAGTGAAGGTAAACATAAGTACTTTTGTAAAACCTGCGGCGCACCAATATATAGTGCTAACGCTCAATCACCTCAAAGGTATCGCCTTCGGTTAGGCGCTTTGACCTGCGATATAACAGAGCGCCCCATATCGCATAATTTCATCACCTCAAAGGCAAATTGGGAGGATTTAGATGCCCAGCTTCCTCACTATGAGCGACATGAGCCAGGGCGTAAGTAAATCCATATAAATTTATCTATTTCTGTAGTGGGAGTTTTAATGCAACTGAATCAAGTCACCTTGCCGGTAAACAATATGATTGAAGCGGTGAAGTTTTATCGCACACTTGGCTTTACCCAAATTGTTGATACACCTCATTATGCACGTTTTAGTTGCCCTGAAGGTGACTCTACATTTTCATTGTCTTTAGAAAGTGAATTTTTTGAAAATCATTCTGTAATTTATTTTGAAAACGATAACCTTGAGCAATTGTGCCAGCAGTTAATCAAAAAAGGGATCGTATTCGAACAGCAACCCACAGAGCAAAGGTACCTATGGAAGGAAGCGATTTTAAAAGACTCCTCAGGAAATAAAATTAAACTCTACAAAGCTGGAGAAAACTGCTTAAACCCTCCTTGGAAAGTACAAAAACAGCCATAAAGCTAAGCACGAACCAGCATTGCACTAAGCGCTCAATGCTGGCGTTTAAGTACTGTACTTAGTTATTTATATTCCACCTTAGCGGTTAAGCGATTAAATAGCCCTGGGAAAAACCGTTTTATAAACGGTGCCCAGCCACTCAACCCTTGGCCTATCACAACTTCGTCTTTTTTATTATAGATTGCAGTGAGCATTTTTGATGCGGCGACATTTACGTTCATACCATTTTCTATTGAAGGTTCAGGTTTGTTTTGCGCCTCCCCTTGCTCGTTCAATGAGTTATGAGCAATCGCCGTTTTAATTGAGCCTGGGCAAATAGTTAAGCAATGTATATTGTGCTCTGCCACTTCGGCGCGTAAGCAGTCCATAAAGCCCACTACAGCGTATTTACTGCCTGAATAACCAGTTCTAAACTTAGAGCCTACTTTACCTGCCACACTACTAATAGCCACTATTGAACCGCTTTTACGCGTTACCATTGAAGGCAATACCGCTTTAGTGAGTGCAATTAAGCCAAAATAGTTTACTTCCATAAGTTGGCGATACACTTTAAAGTCGTTTTCTAAAAATAAGCTACGCTGTGATACGCCGCCGTTATTTATTAAAATATCAATGGGGCCTAAGCTGTCTATTTGTGCTGACACATCCTGCAGTACGGTTTCGGGCTTTGATAAATCAAGCGGGATAACACGATGCCCCTCGCCTTTTAATTCGGCTTTTACTTGGTTGAGTTTATCCACATTTCGCGCTGATAAAATGACCTTTGCACCTTGCTCTGCAAATTGCTTGGCAAGTTCTTCACCAATACCTGATGATGCACCGGTGATCCACACTGTTTTATTATTATAATCCATGGTTTACCTTATATTATTAATTATGCTTTAGTTGGACCAGCTATTTCATTAACTTGGTGTTCTAAATCTTTATAAAAGCCCATTAAAAATAACAGCTCAACAGTGACATACAAAGGGCCAATAATTAAGCCAACTAAATCATCAACAAAAGCGGGCTTTTTACCTTCAAAATAATGACCAATAAATTGTAATACCCAGCCAAATACAAACACCCCAACTCCAATTGTTAACCATGGCACCAAAGCCATAGCGGCAATTGGTTGTGCAGCTACCAGTAATAAAGTAAAAATAATGCCCATTATCAAACCAAGCGAAAAGCTCAGCATAAAATAGTAAACCACAGAGGCTAATACAAAAATTTGCGCACCATCAATGTTAGCACTGGCAATAGGAATTTCAATTCGTGCAAGTAAACATAAAGCGGCAAACACAATAAGTGGAATACCAAAAAAATGGGTTAATACATTTCGTTTAGAACGATGGTACAAACCATACTGGCCGAGCTGTTGTTCAAGGGTTTTCATAGCGATGTTCCTGTTGTTATTTTTATAAGCAAAGTTCACCTTATAAAAAAAGCCACATAATAACAACTGATAACGAGAGTTAATCAGTAAAACTAAGTAAGTAGTAGTTTAATGCGTTATTGCTATAAATTAGGTAAAGTCATCGTTAATAATTAACGTGATCATCACGAGGACGTTTGCATGTTTTTAAAGGCACTCGCCGTTGGCCTTTTGCTCGCTTTGGGTGAGGTCGTTAACGGCAATATTAGAGTAAGGATCTTACATAAATTTTACGCTCTAAAGCCCGCTAAAACGCTCAGCTTATTTTCCGGCACTGCGATTATTTATGCCATTGCGTGGATCACTTTGCCATGGATTAACCCTATTTCGTACTTAGATTGTTTAAATGTGGGCTTAGTTTGGCTAACAATAATGCTTAGTTTAGATATTGTTGTGGGCAGATATGTATTTAAATATAAGTGGCACAAAATTCTTGATGATTTTAACCTCTTCAAAGGTAACTTACTGAGTGTAGGGATGCTGTTGCTTTTTATAAGCCCCAGCTTGGTATTTTGGTTACAGATGAAAGTTATGGTTTAGATCACTCCTCTAAAAGCGCAGCGTCTCTTCGCCTTCTTTGTGCATAATTCAATAAACCCTATTTGAACACAGAGAAACGAATGAGGACTAAATGAGAAGCCATAAAAAGTTGTTGTTTAGATCACTCCTCTAAAAGCGCAGCGGCTCTTTGCCCTCTTTGTGCATAATTCACTAAACCCTATTTGAACACAGAGAAGCGAATGAGGAGTAAATGAGAAGCCACAAAAAGTTATGGTCTAGTACACTCCTCTAAAAGCGCAGCGTCTCTTCGCCCTCTTTGTGCATAATTCACTAAACCCTATTTGAACACAGAGAAGCGAATGAGGAGTAAATGAGAAGCCACAAAAAGTTATGGTGTAGTTCACTTCTCTAAAAGCGCAGCGCCTCTTTGCCCTCTTTGTGCGTTAATCACTTAAAATCTATTTAAAGTCAGAAATAAATAAGCTTTCAACATACCGCTATCTAAGCTAATGCCGTTACCAGCTTGCCTTTTTCATGTGTGGGTTGCATTGCCATTCGCTCCGTGCCTTTTTCGAATTCTTGCTCTAACATTTTTTGTAGTTCGGCAATCTGCTCTTTTATAGCGTCTACATCAGCACCTTGCTCTTCTAGTTTTTCTGCCAACGCTGCTATTGCTGCCTTTAGCTCAGCTATTTTTTCTTTATCAACACCTAAGCGTTGATAAATTAATGCCTCTTGCGCATTTTCTAAAAAGCTTTTGTCTGCTGGCTTAGCGATAAAATTGGGGGATGCTTGGTTTTCAGCGGCACTGGTTGTTGCCGCAGCGGCAGATGTCGGCACAACATCACTCGTTTTTGCCGCTTTGTTAACGGGGCTGTTATAACTACTATATTGATTTTTAAAGGTTATTGTTGTCATTAGCTGAAATCCATTTTGCTTAACTGCAATAACACAGCAACTTTGATACCAATTGATATTTTTATTATGTATAAGGCTTATTTTTATTTCAAATTAAGCCCACTTAGCTCATTTCGCACCCATTTTTCATCTAAATATTGCTCTAAGTGTTGCTCGGCAAACTTTAAAAAACTGCGTGCAGCATGTGATATGTGTCGGTCTGTACGCACCACAAAATACCAATGACTGGCTAAAGTAGTGTCGGTGACATTGAGTACTTTAAAGCTATTATCACCTTTAGGCAGCACATGCTGAGAAAGCACCGCAATCCCCATACCTGAAGCTACCGCCACTCTAATGGCTTCGTTACTGGCCATTTGCACACTGTCACTTAATACTAGGCCTCTACTTTGCAGCTCGCTCTCAAATAACATGCGCGTTGCGGAGCCTGTCTCGCGTAGTAAAAAACGATACGGAACTAAATCAGCCAGTGTCAACGCGGTTTTATCGGCTAACGGATGATTTAGCGGCACTATAAACACTAAAGGGTTATGAAGAAACCTAGCTGCTTGGGCATGCTCTAATGATGGCGGGTGACTAAATACATAAATATCATCTTCTCCGCGTTCAAAGCGTGCTAAAACAGCAGAGCGATTACCTATTTCAAGTGGCAGCTCTACATGCGGGTGTTCATTACTGTATGGTCCTAGCAACTTAGGTAGAATATATTGGGCGGTATTAACCATGGCAATTTTACATCGTCCACGTTCCCCTCCTTTTAGCTCCGCTAGGTAATCTTGGTAGTCTTCAAAATGACCAAAAACCTGCTGACAGGTTCTAAACAAGGCCATGCCGGCTTCGGTTATTTGCAACTTTTGTTGCTGCATAATTATTAACGGCTCATCTACCGCTTCTTGTAAGCGTTTAATTTGTAAAGAAACCGTAGGCTGAGTCAAATGAAGCCTGCGCGCCGTTTCGCTTATAGAGCCCGTTTTTACTACACTCATAAATACTTCAAGTAGTCGAAAAGAAAGTTGCCTTATGTTCATACACACCTCATAGGTTTTTATCTATAGGATGGTAGCATTCATTTTATTATTTACTATATAAAGATTTGCCTATAATGGCGCCGCTCAACAAAATGAATTAGTAACAACGAAAACAAAGAGGAGAACAGCGTGCCTGATATTGTAGTGATGTTTTTTATTTTAGGATTAGCGGCGGGTATCCTTCGCTCTGATTTAGCTATACCCAAAGCTACATATGACACCCTCAGTTTACTACTCATGCTTACCATAGGCCTAAAAGGTGGTATGGTCCTTCATGGCAATTTAAGCTGGCAATTACTGCCCGAAATGGCCTCGGTAATGTTACTTGGTGGGCTTATTCCACTGACTTTATACCCTATTTTAAAATACGTTGTTAGGCTAAGCGTAGCTAATAGCGCCAGCATTGCGGCTCACTATGGTTCGGTTAGTGCAGGTACATTTGCGGTAGCCTTAGCGTATGCAGAATCGGCTAAATTAGAAGTGGGCGCAGAAGTTACCTTGTATCTGGTGATGCTTGAATTACCCGCTATCATTGTGGGTTTACTGCTGTATCGTAAGCTCGACAAAGCACACAGTGAAAACACTAACTTATCGTTAAAAGCGCTGTGGCACGAAACGCTCACCAATAAGAGTGTGATTTTGCTCGTTGGCGGTGTAATTATCGGTATGATGTATGGCACCCAACAGGGTAGCCAGGTTACGAGTTTGCTTACCAGTAGCTTTAAAGTAGTGCTGGCGCTATTTTTACTCGAAATGGGCTTGGTTGCTGCACAAACGCTTCGGCCTTTTCCTTGGCAGCAATGGAAACTGGCTGCCTTCGCCATTATTACGCCGTTATTTTTAGGCACCATTGGCGTTATGGTTGGCACCTTGCTAAATTTAGAATTAGGTTCAGTGGTTATTCTGGGGAGCTTAGTGGCGAGTGCTTCTTACATTGCCGCACCTGCTGCTATAAAAGCCGCTATTCCCAAAGCGGATATTGGTCTTGCCATGCTCAGCTCGTTAGGTGTCACCTTTCCATTTAATGTTATTGTGGGAATTGGTTTGTATCACCAACTCGCCGTAGCCATAAGTTAAATAATATAAACTCTGGATAATAAATCTCTTATCTAGAGCTCAGGTTAAATAGTCTTTATCAAAAAAGCCCAAAGTGGGCTTTTTTGGTTTTATAAGCAGTGTTATTTAATTTAAAATAAGGCTTAAAAATACAACAATTTTAAAACAATAAAGCTAACTTACTTCTACAAAAAAATAGCATGTAAGCGTTTAATTTACGTAAAAAAACATTTTAAATACTATTTTCATTTAGCAATTAAAAATCTCTTTACTTCGTTGTCAAACCAGCCTACATTCGCCGCAAAATTAACCTGCTTAAAATAATTGCTTTATCTATCCCCCTAAAGTCAGTAATTATTTAACCCCCTTTTATCGGAACAATCTAATGGTGGAACTTGCCGCTGATAGTAAATCAAATAACCCCTTAGCGCCGGTTATTGGCTTATCGTTTTTTGCTATTGCGTCGGGCTTTTTAATGAGCCTGATCCCGTTATCACTTAATGCATTTAACTTAAATATTGATTTAGCTCCATGGCTTGCCAGTGTGTTTTATTTGGGCTTACTGATTGGTGCTTTATGTATAGAGCGCGTGGTGGTAAAAATCGGTCATAGGTTGGCTTTTATCGGGTTTTTAGCCTTACTAATTGTTAGTGTTATTGCCCAGTTGATCAGCCCAACTGCCACTATGTGGTTAGTCGCGCGATTTGTGGCTGGCATGGCAGTAGCTGGCGTATTTGTGGTGGTAGAGTCGTGGTTGTTAATGGCCAACACCGCAAAAGCGCGAGCAAAGCGCTTGGGGTTATATATGACCTCCCTATACGGTGGCAGTGCCGTAGGGCAACTTGCTATTAAACCATTAGGAACGACAGATGCCGTGCCCTATTTATTTGTTATTGCTTTGTTAGCTGTTGCGATTTTAGCGCCGCTATTAATTACCCAAGGGCAACCTAATACGCAAAATTTACAAAAACTACCCCTTAAAGAGCTTAAAACCCTGAGCCGCACCGCTATTTTAGGCTGTTTAGTGTCGGGATTATTACTTGGGCCTATTTACGGCTTACTGCCTGTGTATATTGCGGCGCAATCAGAGCAGGCACACTATACTGGGTTACTTATGGCGGTGATTATATTAGGTGGCATGTTAGTTCAGCCTTTAGTGAGCTATTTATCAACCCGCATTATTAAAAGCTTATTAATGGCGATTTTTTGCTTTATTGGCACCGCCAGTGTGGTGGGTATTTTACATGCAAATAGCTTTGCAGCTTTAGTGAGTAGTTATTTTATACTGGGTGCATGCAGCTTTGCACTTTACCCTATTGCTATTACGTTGGCGTGCGACTCACTGCCTATGGCAAAAATAGTCTCAGCCACCGAAATAATGCTATTAAGTTACAGTGTGGGCTCGGTTCTTAGGCCGCTTATGGCCACCCACTTTTCAGATAAAAGCCATGGTGTGCTTATTTACTTAGGTGGCTGTTTAATTACTACCTGTATTTACATGCTTATAAAAAGTATGAAAAAAATACCCACAGGTAACACTCCGGTTGCCGGCTAGCTAATACTAAAAGCCGCTTAATGCTGGTTAAGGTATTAAGCGGTTTGCACTTGAGTAATCGCTTTAGCGACTGCTTTATTTTTTAACTCAAGTACTTCAATTTTATGCTCGTTTATGAGTTCATCAACAAAGCAGCTGCGATTATTATCATCAGTTATTATGTACACTTTATGTTTAGCGCGAGTCAGCGCTACATAAAATAAGCGACGCTCTTCGCTGTGTGCGAAATTATCTTTTGCGGGTAATAATGCCTCTAAAATTTGAGACGTTGGCTTAGTGCTTGGAAATCCAAACGCCCCGCCATTCATTGCTAATATAATGACATAATCGGCTTCTTTTCCTTTTGAGCCATGAAACGTATTACACTCAATATGCAGTGCTGAAAATTCTTGCTGTAAAGCATTTATATCGGCCTGTAAGGGTAACTGAAAGCGAAACCGTGCAAGTAAATACACCGTGGCAGGCTTGCCAGAATTGGCCTTAATCCCCTTTAGTAAATACTTAATTGCGCCATTGTTTAGCTCCGCTATTTTTTGGTTTTTAGCTGAGCCATTATTTAGCGTTTTGAGCACGCTAACAGCTGGCTTACTCACCTTTGCTATTGAGCGAATATCTTTAGCTAACTGCGCAGGGTTTTTCATAATAAAACCTGCGGCAACCTCACCAATTTTATTATTAAACCGAAAAGTCTTATCTAAGAGGGTTTGTGTTGTAAAACCAAAATGTGCGGGAAACTCGGTGGTAAGTAGCATATCTGCGCCACTAAAACGGTAAATAGCTTGCCAATCGTCTCCTACTGCAAACAGTGAACTATTCGATTTATTATCGCGCAGCGCTTTTACAAGTGTAGCTCGCAGCGGCGATATATCTTGAAATTCATCCACCATGATATAACGCCAAGGCGATGTAAATTTTTTTGTGTTTACATAATCGAGGGCTTTAATGATCATGTCGTCGAAGTCTATTTCGCCTTGTGTGCGTAAATAATGGTTGTAGTTGGCTAACAACGGCTTTAATAATTTCCACGCTTGCTGTATCTGCTTTGAATCGCTCTCAAGTGTTATATTTGCGGTTTTATACGCACTTATTAACTGGCTAAACACAGTCGCTAATTTAGTTAAATGACCACTGGCTTTTATCTCTTTTAAAAGCGCTATATGGTTAGGCTTTGCAGCACTAAATTTTAAATCGCTTTTAACAGCATAAAGAGTGTTATTAATGTAATTTACCAATGCTTTAGCATACTGTGGTTTAGCATTGGCTAGCGATTCAAAACACCCTTCCACCCACTTTATTTTAGCTTTTTCGTTTTCAGCAAGTTTAGATATTTTAGGCGGCTTGCCCTCAACATCGCTAATAATAGTCAAGCCGACGCTGTGAAACGTGGCGGCTTTAATGGACTCAGTACCCAGCTTTTGTTTAATTCTTTCGTCCATTTCGCAAGCAGCTTGCTTACCATAGGCGAGTAATAAAATATCGTTGTAATTAGCCTGTTCACTGTTAACCAAATAGCCCGCTCGAGCCACTAACACACTGGTTTTTCCTGTACCTGCCCCTGCTAGCACTAAGTTATTATCGTCGTCTATTATGCAAGCTCGGCGTTGTTGCTCAGTGAGTGGATTTGTTTCAACGCCATTAAAAAAATCGTGGTAGTGCTTTAATTGTGACTGGGTGTATTTATGCTGAAAAAAGCGCGTGAGTGAATCGCTCCACTGGCTGTATTGCTCAAGCAATTTTATTTGTGTGCTGACTGATGCTAAAACATCGCTGCTTTTTATCCAAGGTAGCCAGTGTTTATATTGCTCATCTACTCGTTTTTTTATATCAGCCACGTATGATTGGCGCAAAAACTGAGTATGAGCAAATTGGTTTATTTCACTCAACACCTCATTAAGCACAGCAATATTGCTTTTAACCCATAGCATATCGGTATGCGCTTTAAATACCCTATTACTGCCATAGGCTCTCATCCAAATACGATACTGCTTAGACTCGGTATTAAAGCGCAGTGTTTGCCCAAGCACACCGTATTCATAGCGAATGGGCGACGTTAAATCACGCCAACTCAGTGTGGTTGTTTGTGTTTTGTTGCTGAGCACTAAACCTTGTGGGTTTATGTCTAAAAAGCGATGCGCAGTAAAAATGCGGCCAAATACACTAGGCTGAATAGAATTCATTAACAGCAGAATTCCTTTATAAAAATGAACCAATTAGCCGTATTTTAAGGGAATAGTGTATGTAAGTGTAATAAATATAAAGATAAATAATGATGCAGTGGCTGCTGCATCATTATTTGAGTTTTAATTAGGCTTAATAATTAACAAGCCGCTTTATTAAAGCCTAATTTTTCGTATCAATAATAATCAGTTCACATTCAGTAGTTGCTGTTAAGGTGATGTTTTTAACCTTTGTAACTTCTGCGCCGTCACCTTCGTTCATTTTAATTGAGGCTGACTCATCATTAATAATAAACTCCCCTGCCGATGCCAATACGTAGGCTTGATGATCAATCGGCTGTGTTATTGACGTGCCTTTTGCCAGCTTTCCACCGTAAATACGCGTCTGCTGATTAATAAACAGTGCACTATCGGCATCTTTTGGATAACCCGAAACCAGTAAGCTAAGGGTGCTTGCCGCTTGTGTAGGAAACTTCTTGCTTTCCCAGCGCGGCTCAACATTATGTTGATTACTCTGAATCCAAATTTGATAAAACGTAAGTGGTTCATCTGTTAAGTTATATTCTGAGTGGGTAATGCCGGTGCCTGCACTCATTACTTGCACCTCACCTTGCTCGGTGATCCCTTTGTTGCCCATACTATCTTGATGAGTAATGGCACCACTACGGATAAAACTAATAATTTCCATATTTCTGTGCGGGTGCGCACCAAACCCCATACCTGGAGCTACCCAGTCATCATTAACTACACGTAAAGTGCCAAATCCCATACGCGCAGGATTATAGTAATTCGCAAAACTAAAATGGTGCTTTGACTTAAGCCAACCATGGTCAGCTTGGCCTAAGCTATTTTTTGGGTAATGAGTAAGCATATTTTTTCCTATACGTTATCTCTGCGTCATTTAATACTGACGCTCACGATCATGGGCGGCATCAAAGGTGTGTTTAGCACCTAAGGGCACAATTTGCGTCGGGTTAATGGTTACGTGACTTACGTAGTAATGAATTTTTGTGTACTCTAAATCGACGGTTTCCTTTACTCCAGGTACTTGGTAAAGCTCATTAATGTAGTTACTAAGATGATGAAATTCGCTTAACTTTTCTCGATTACACTTAAAGTGCCCGTGATAAACCGCATCAAAGCGAATAAGTGTGGTAAATAATCGCCAATCGGCTTCAGTGAGTGTGTCGCCTACTAAATAACGCTGTTTTGCTAATCGTGCTTCTAACCAATCTAAGCTATCAAACAAGGCAATATAAGCTTCGTTATACGCTTCTTGAGTTGTAGCAAAACCGGCTTTATACACCCCATTATTAATGGTGTTATAAACACGGGTATTTACTACTTCTATTTCTTCACGTAGCGCATCTGGATAATAATCGTCGGTATTACCTGTAAGCTCATTAAACGCGCTATTAAACATACGAATTATTTCTATTGATTCGTTGTTTACAATAGTCTGCGTTTTTTTATCCCATAAAATAGGCACGGTAACACGCCCTTCATAGCTAGGGTCGGCTTTTAAATACAATTGGTAAGCGTAATCTAAGTTATAAAGTGGATCGCCCTGCTCGCCAAATTCCCAGCCGTTTTCCATCATGGGAGCTTCAACAATGCTCATAGAAATGATGTCTTCGAGCTGCTTTAATTTACGAAAAATAATGGTGCGGTGCGCCCAAGGACAAGCCAACGACACATATAAATGATAACGACCCGCTTCTGGTTTAAATTTACTGTTTTGCGCTGATGAAATCGTATCTCTAAAGCAGCTATCTTGGCGTACAAATTTACCGTCGCTTTTTTCGGTGTCGTACCATTTATCGACCCATTCACCGTTAACAAGTAATCCCATGTCCGTCTCCTTAGTTTATAGAATGTGCCAACCTTACGCAGATTGGCAGCTTAAAGTTTAATCACTTATGTGATCCGCTTATTAATTTAATTTGTTATGAATTTTTCCATCAACAGATAGCTTTCCAGCTCCTTGGATCAGTAGAGCTAGGGTAATGGCTAACAGCGATAACGCAAATTCATAACCGTTATTGCTCATAAATAAACCGTTATCTATGTGCGTGGTAAAAATAGCAACCATCATAGTGATAGCCAGTACAAAACTCGCAGGACGCACCAGCAAACCAACGATGAGTAGTAACCCACCAAAAAATTCTGCGCCACCGGCCATTAATGCCATTAAATAGCCCGGTGCTAAGCCAATCGATTCCATCCATTGCCCCGTGCCTTCTAATCCGTAGCCACCAAACCACGCAAACAATTTTTGAGCGCCATGAGCACTAAACACTAACCCCGCAATGAGCCTTAATGGTAGTGTTGCAAAAGACTGTTCAGTTTTTGTGATGGCAGCTGTGATATTTTTAATCGTCATAGTTTTAACCTGTATTGTTCCAATTGAGTATGCAGCTATTGTATAAGTTGAATTAAAATTAAATAACTCCTATTATTTGCTCTATATGTTCAAATATTTTGAACAGTTAATTTTGGGTATCATTATGAATACACCCCCTATCAGCATAGAAGCTCTATTGGTATTAGACGCCATTGAGCATCGTGGCAGTTATGCAGCCGCCGCTGAGCAACTTAATAAAGTGCCCTCAGCCTTGTCGTATATTGTTAATAAACTTGAAGAGCAATTAAATGTAACTTTGTTTCAGCGTCAAGGTCGACGCGCGGTTTTAACCCCCGCAGGTAAACATTTACTGATCGAGGGGCGTAAAGTACTCAATGCTATAAATAATTTATCTGAGCAAACACAAACTATAGCTAATGGCTGGGAGCCTCGAATACGTATTGCTTATGACTCTATTTTTGAAATAAGTGACGTATTTAACAACTTACAGCTATTTTTAAATGAGCATAAAAATATTGAGATAGATATTAAAGAAGAAGTACTTAATGGTACTTGGGAGGCTTTAATTGAGGATGACGTTGACTTAGTGATTGGTGCACCAGCTCCGGTTCCAAATCAAAAGGGGATCAGAGCGGTAAAAATAGCCGATATTCAAAATGTTCTGGTGGTTCACCCTAGCCACCCGCTAGCGCAACTAAAAAGGCCTATTGAGCCCAGCGAACTTGGTCAATACACTACGGTTATAGTACATGATTCTGCAAAACAAAGTATTCCGTGGTCAGCTAATTTAATCGAAGGTAATCAACGTTTTTATGTAAGTTCTGTAAGCCAAAAGATAACCGCTATTTTATCCGCTATTGGCATTGGTTATTTACCTGCAAACCTTATTGCTGAACATGTAAAAGCTAACAAACTGCATGTTGTGGAACTTACCGAACCACGCCCTATTCAACACTTATACCTTGCATGGAAAATAACAAACAAAGGTAAAGGCTTAAAACAGCTGACCCAAATTATACTAAATAATATTTAACCCTTAAAAACGCAAAAGCCCATGCTAAAACAGCATGGGCTTTTTGAATCAGTAATAAATATTACAGTGCGAGGTCTTGCTTAGCGCGCGTTAAGTTGTGCGACACTAACTCGTTACCAGACATTTGTTGTGCTTCGTAAAAGTCTGATAATGCAGCCGTTTCGTTTTTAGCCATTAAACGTCCTACACCACGGTTACTTAAAGCAAATGACGTAAGCTCACGTACTTTAAAGCGTGGGCCAGTGCTTTGTTGTAATAAAGTAATTGCTTTTGAGCAGATTGCTTCAGCTTGGCTGTAATTTTTTGATTTTACATTTAATGCGCAGTCGTTAAATGCAACTTCGAATTCTTGAGGGGCTGTTTTAGCCTCTTCAATAACCATTAACTTGTAATCACTTTGATCAGCCATTACAGCAGCTGAGCAAGTTAATAAAGAGCCAAGAGCGATGGTTTTGATAAGTGAGCGTTTCATGATTAATTTCCTATTTGGTTAGTCGTGCTTGTTGCCGACAACTAAACTTTAGAGTTTTTACTTCATTTCGACAAACGATTAAAAACAAACCAATAAGTGAAAAAAACTAACCTATAGACTTTACCCTGATAAAAAGCGTTTAACAGTTCAAAAAATCAATCACCTCTTCTTGCACATCAATATAATCATCTTCTGACATATTTAGTGTTGCTAATACGCGTTTTTCTATATCATCCCAATCTTTGGTGGTGTCGCCGCGTAAAACACTATTGACCAAATTTTCAGACATTTTTAAAACGCTATAACACAATTGTTGGTTACTTCCAGTTATGTTACTTAGCATGCTCAAATCGTGATGACGTAAAATAAGCTGACAAATATCTATGGGTAAATGCCAGCTGGTCGCTAAGTAATAACCCACAGTGGCATGATTAGTTCCAAATAAACGCTCTTCTATATCTATCAAGCTTTCTTTATGAGTATTATTTGAAGTATGCAAAGCACTCACGTAGTTATCGAATTTAACTGCCATCGGCACAATGCCACAATCATGAAATAAACCCAGCGTATACAAATATTCTATTGGCACTTTATCTTTTATACATTGGCCAACAATCATATTTACCTCTGCAATTTCGGTGGCGGTATCCCAAAAGCGTTCTAAGCTAATGCAGCATTCTTTTTGGGTGAACATTTGCTTTAATTTTAAGCTTGGCACTAGCGCCTCAATTCCGTTCCAACCTAAAAACATAATGGCCTGTTTAATATCAGACACACTGCGCACTAAGCCATACGATGGTGAATTAATAATTTTTAGAATAGCCGATGAAATAGCCACATCTTTAGCAATGATCTCTGCGGCGTCTGAAAGTGAGGGTTCTTGAGCAGATGCTAATATTTCAAGCTCATTTAAGATTTGTGGTTTTGGTGGAATAATAAAGTTTTTATTTACATCAGATAAAACCTGCTCATTAACTACAATCATTAATTTCTAGCCTCCGGCTAAGCTTTATGGATTATTTATTTAAGTCCATTTGAACTTTTATACTAGAAGTTGATTAGGGATTTATCAATTTGTAAGTGCTGAAATTGGTAGGATAAAAATAAATTTTAAAACAATAGCAACACACGCCCATGTGTGGGCGTGTATTTATTAATATTGGCTTAGAAATAATAGCCAATATTAATGTTAAAGCGACGCTCAGTTTCGCTGCTGTCGCCCGCTAATGAACCGCCAACAAACGGCATATTTTTAGCGTGTACTAAGTCAAAGTAAGTGAATAAACCACCTGCAGCTACCGAGAAACCAGTTACGTTCATCCAGGTATCTCTGCTGTTGTCAGATTTGTCGTAAATAGCACTGTAGTCGTTGTAAAACTGTAAGTTTGTCACCGCGCCCCACTGTACCGGTACGCTGTATGCTACGTTTGCACTCGACATCGTTGCCTCTGCCGCCATGCTGTCGTAAAACGAGTAAGCGCCTACAGCAATACGGTTTACGTTATCAATATCGTAATTGTATTCGCCGTGTTGTAGTTGTAAGTTCCATGGACCCATATAACTGTTTAAATGTAATGCCCAAGCGTTGTAATCACCTGCGCGGTCAACACCATCATGTAAGCCACCAGCAAGTGCCGACACACCAATTTCAGTTTTACCACCTTCATGTTCTAGGTGATAGCCGTAACGGCCTGAGAACGTATTGTACTCGCCTATAGCATTAGTTGGCTCAGCATAAACACCATCCCCGGCTTCTCTAAAACCAACAATGTCGTAAGAATAACGATCGCTGCGGTTATCTACATAACCATCAACACCACCTAATTCATCATTTTTGAAAAAGCCCAGATCAAGCTGCCAGTTATCAGCAATCTTACGCTTAAATAACACCCCTAAATCGTGATCGTCTTCAAGGCCAACATAATAGTTAGTGCTGAAAAAATAGTTATGTGAATTGTATGGCCAGTTACCAAAAGGAACCTTGGTAATACCTGCTTGAACTTGCCAATCATCAGCAAAATCATAGGCGGCATAAGCGTATTTAACGGCTGTCATGTAGTCAAAAAAGCGAATTTCAGCGTTTAATTTTACATCACCAACGTCGCCTGAGAAATTTAGACGAAAAATATCAAAATCAAAATCGCCACCGCGATTTTTATTGTCGTCATCATACGAGGTATGGCTGTAGTTGGTTCGCACAGCGCCGCCAACTTTAATTCCCTGAGGCTTGTGATCATGCTTTGCCACTTGAGTTTCGGCTATATCTTCTTTCTCTTCAATGGTGCGGTCGATTGATTTTTCACTTTTTTGCTCTGCTTTTGCAAGTTGCTTTTGCAGCATTTCCACTTGTTTTTGTAAGCTGCTTAATTGCTGCTTTACTTTATCAAGATCTGTATCTGCATGTGCCGGATGTGAAAATACAACCATAGCCACTGCCAGTGCCAAAGGTTTCATAGGTGTCATAATTTGTCCTTGCTTGCCTTGTTGATATTATTAACTCGAACTTGGTCAGCGTGAGCTAAGTACCTGCTTGATTTTACATGTTGTTTTACAATGATAACGTATTTTTACAACTCTTCAATTACACTTTATGATTTTGCGCAACAGATCAGTAACACACAAACTACTTTTTAGCTGGGTAACCATGAGAATTAATCATATTTTTATAAATGAAAGCAGTAAGTTGAAAAAATTAAAGTTGGAAAAGTAACAGGATGCTAATGTACCTATTATAGTGTGCTATTATTTGCAAAAATCATACGTAAATCAGCAAGCTTGCTGCTAAAAAATACATTAAGGACTTCCAATAATGAAAAATAACGAAACCTTTAACACCATTGCTACGTTAATTTTTAAGCATCTTTATAATAATTTTCCAAGCCCAAGTCAGTTAGATCCTAAACAAGTAATTAGCGATGCCTCAGATCAACAAAGTGAAGAAATTAAAGGCACTATTGCCTTTCTTATTCATGAGGAGTATATATTTTCAACACCAAGTGCTACCTTTTTGCTAACTGAAAAAGGCTTTAGCCACGCTTTGTGTCCTAAGTTTTGATCTAACTTTACTTTTAAACACTAAAGCTTAAGTGAATTAATATAAGGAGTTACAACAATGAGTGATTTTATTTGGTTACTTCCAGCAGCGGTACTCACTATCATTTTAATTAAACTGATTAAACAATCTAAAAAACTGCCTTAGCTTTTTATTTAATGAGTACGCTTTAGCAATTTTTGGATTTGCGCGTTCACCATCTCTGGCTCATCATTTTGTGGATAGTGGTAACTTTTACTGGTTAGCACTATCTCACCTTGAGGAAAAGCATTAGCCCAGTTTGCATGCAGTTCTCCCCACATTTCACGCCCTTTATCAGTAAAAAATAACACCGATGGATTTTCATATTTTTTAACTGAGGCAATAACCGTCACGGGAATATCTGCTATTTGTGGGTAATCGGGCAAAGGTCGCTTCGACCAAAAGTCTAAATACTGATTCGACATACCATTTTTCATATCGCCACGTTTTATAGCGGCAATTTCTTTTTCAGCGCGAGGTAAATCAATCTTACGCATAATATCAACATCATGCTCTGAGGCGGGTTCAATTAACATTAACGCTTTAATGTTATCGGGGTAGCTTGCTGCAAATACCCTTGCGATATAAGCACCATAAGAATGCGCCACATAAACTACTGGTTCTTCAATTTTTAACGCTTTAAGTAATAGTAAAGCCTCAGTAGCATACTGCTCTGAGCTATAGTTTTTCTTTATTTGCGCTGAGCCGCCATTGCCAATTCGAGAATAGCGAATTACTTTTGCATACTTAGTAAGCGAGTTATAAATGGGATCCCAATCACTAAGCCCTGCAGAGCCACCCGCCTCAAGTAAAACAGTGTGTTTACCACTACCCACCATTTCATATTCAATATCAAAGCCATTTACTTTAACTTTAGCAAGCTCAGCAAACACAGCGGTAGAGGTGATTAATACCCAAAATAGAATCGTTTTTATTATTAGTTTCATATTGTTAAAATAGATTAGTAGTTAGTTTAAGTTTATAACATTATAAATAGAGCGAAAAAACCTTAATGGATGAATTAATCATTCTACTCTTTTTGGAGTTTTTCACCTGACATCTTATACAGCCATGTAACCGTTTATGGAAAAAGGTTGGTAGACTATGGGTTATAAAGTCGCGCCCTGGTACTTTGAATTTGTGATAGTAGGCATTGCCGTTTCAACAATTGGGCTAATGCGATTGTTTAGAGCATTTTGGGGTATCGGGATAAAAAGAAAGCGCTAGTTAGGCGCTAGAGCTTTTACTTTATAGTTCATGGCATATAGATATTTTTAGCTATTAACTAGAATCCTATATTTAACTAAATCGACATGACTATATAGATTTTTGACACCTTTACCCTCTTCAATGAATCCTACTTCATCGAGGTGTATACCTGCTGTATTACCTTCTATTACGCGCCCTTTAGCAACTAATACATCATTCTTCATTAGAGATATGATTTTATTATTAAGTTCACCATTCTTATATTCCATTACATTTTCCTTTTTTGATTGAAGATGCAACATATCAGATTATGTCGACATTATAAAAAATAAGATACTTACGCAACCTTAGAAACTTGCGCTGTGCTAATAAGAAGTATGACACCTAATAATAGTTATTTGTTATGCACAAAATGACAGTGTATTTTATTAACGATTAGTGGTTATTATAGCGCGGGTTACTTGTCCAAATTGCGAAGCTAAAGCAACAATTACGTCACGCGAAAAGCAAAGCGCCCATGTGGTTAATTTATATTACTCGTGCACTAATACAAAACAATGCGGGGCGACATTCCGTATTACCCAATCGTTTGATCACTTCTTAAATCCACCATGTAAAACCACTGCACAATTAGCGGCATCGCTTATTAAAAATCTACCGAGAGAAGAGCAATTAGAGTTAATTGGGCTTTAGGACTAACTTTATTTCAGGCAATAAAAAAACCACATCCGTTGTGGCTTAAATGAAAACATTAAATCTTGATTCATAGTAATTAATTTGATTTAGAGAGCACTGAAGATGGTACCAGTGGGTACGTGTAATATTATCTGCTAGTTAAAATTTGACGAGGAAGTATTTCAATAATGATCAATAAGTATTTTAGGCATGATATATAAAATTAGTATTATATCTCAAGTCTACGTAAGTTTTATAAAGTAGAAGTATGAATATATCAGCAAATTTTAAATTCAAAACTCATAAATATTGAATAATAGTCACATTTTTAAAAAGTGATTATTTATCAGATCATTAATTGATTTTAACAAATTTTATAGGCACTAAATGCTTGAAGATTAGTGCTTACTAACACAAATGCGTTATCCCAATGTTATCCACATTTAGGGGCAATTATGTCCCTTGCAAAACATATTAAACCACTCTATCTTGTTACGGAACTTGAAAATCATACTACATATAGTGTCGTGTTTCAGGGGAGGGCCCAACACCATACTGGTAATATGGTGTTAGGGAAGTCACTTGCTAAGATTTCAGCGAAGCGCTTAGATTTGCAAAAAGAGCGTAACTTATTCTGGAATCGTGAGCAACCCACATCTAAAAATTGGAGGATAATAAATTGAAAATCAATTTATCCTTAGAGATTTCAGATCGTGCGATTATTAATGTTTCACACTTAATAGTTGCAATCAGTACACTACTAGCAATGTAATTATAAAGGGCTAAAGAAATTTAGCCCTTTATGTTTTCCTTATCTTTATATGATCTTTTCTCTGGAACTGGTGGTTTTTTTAGGTTTAACAACTGAGTTATACACCCGGTTGCGGCGTTTAACGTTTGTGTTTTTTCTTTTAGGTCGGGTACCTTTTTAGCTAACCACTTTGCTGCAATATCTGCCATTGTGGGTAAGCCCTTGGCATTGTTTCGCATGAGTTTAAGTTCTAGGCGTGGGTCTTTATCTTGGCTTAACCAATTTTGAAATAATGGGATATAGTCTTGCACTTCTTTAATGCTAAGCCTCGGATAACGCCCTAGCGTAATAATTACCTGTTTACCATCTACACGACAACGGTAGTGCTAAGTGATAGTCCCCTTAGCAGATACCCTTACACTTAAACTATCTCTATGCGATAATACACACTGTGTTTGATTTTTGCCTAGCAGCTTTCTTATTTTCGTTTAACTAATTGCCATTTAATTTTTTATACACAGTTAGCAAAAAATTTATACGCGAATTTATACACACCATGCAAATATTAAAGTGCTTTCTAAAATAGACAATAAATAACAAAAGCAAATAAAACCCACGAATATATAGGGCTTAAAGAAAGAATGAGCGAACCAACATACTACGAAAACCAAGCTACAATCTACTGGCACGACTACGAAACTTGGGGAGCAAGCCCACAAAAGGATAAGCCGAGTCAGTTTGCCGGTGTACGCACCGATCTTGATTTAAATATTATTGGCGAGCCGCTTATTGAGTACTGTAAGCCACAAGCGGATTATTTACCCCATCCTGAAGCGTGTTTAATTACCGGTATTACCCCACAAGTGGCGATGCAAAAAGGCTTAGTTGAGGCTGAATTTATTGCTAAAATTCATGCAGAATTTAGCGTACCCAATACCTGTGTGGCTGGTTATAACAGTATTCGCTTTGATGATGAAGTAAGCCGATATAGCTTTTATCGTAACTTTTACGACCCGTACGAACGTGAATATAAAAACAATAACAGTCGTTGGGATATTATAGATTTAGTGCGTGCCTGCTATGCACTGCGCCCAGAGGGCATTGAGTGGCCATTAAAAGAAGATGGCAGCCCTAGCTTTAAGCTTGAGCATTTAACTGTTGCTAATGGTATTGAACATGCCGCTGCGCACGACGCACTAAGTGATGTAACGGCCACCATTGCCTTGGCCAAACTAATTAAAGAGAAGCAGCCTAAGCTGTATCAGTTCTTTTTTAGTCTTCGCGGTAAAAAAGCACTCGCTGAAATGGTTGATGTGTTTAATATGACCCCATTAGTGCACACCTCGTCACGCATTCCTGCTACCCAAGGCTGTACTACTTGGGTTGCACCAATGAGTTTTCACCCGGTAAATAAAAACGCAGTTATTTGTTTTGATTTAACCCAAAACCCGCAGGTGTTACTTGATTTAAATGTAGAGCAATTACGCAAGCGTTTATACACCAAACGTATAGATTTAGCGGAGGGTGATTTACCGGTAGGTTTAAAATTAGTGCATTTAAACAAGTGCCCTATTTTAGCACCAGCTAAAACGCTACTACCTGAAAACGCTGCCCGCTTGGGTATTGACCGTGAACAATGCTTAGCTAATTTAGCCATTTTAAAAGCCAATACCGAGCTACGTGATAAAGTCACTGAGGTATTTAATGAGCAAGGCGATTACAGCGCGACCACGAACGTAGATTACTTATTATATGATGGCTTTACTAGCCATGCTGATAAAGCTAAATTTGCGATTATTCGTGATGCAAAACCTGAAGACTTAGCAAGCTTAAAACTTGAATTTGAAGATCCTAAATTTAATACTTTGCTGTTTAGATACCGCGCCCGTAACTGGCCACAAACGCTAAACCAGCAAGAGCTTGATCAATGGCGTCAATATTGCCAAAGCAAGTTAATGCATGGCGAAGATCAGCCATCAATCAGCGCACAAGATTTTATGATCACCCTTGAAAACTTAGCGCATGAACATGATGACAGTGAAAAAAATCTTACAATTTTAAAAGCCTTATATAACTACGCGCAAAGCATGTAATTTACTGTAGTTTATATAATTCATAAAAACGCGACCCTTTAGCAAAAAAGTGTCGCGTTTTTTGTTACTAGGTAAAAAGCCAAAAAACTATCTCAACAAGAGAGGTAAATGAGAAAACATAAAACCAACATTTATTGTTTATGTTTATCGCTTCCTCTAAAGCGCAGCGCCTCTTATCCTCTTTGTGAATAATTTACTTTTACCAATTACATTACTTTTTATGCAGTGCTTCTATACGTGCTAATAAGCTTGAAGTATCGTATCTGCCGCCGCCAAGAGCTTGAACATCAGCGTAATATTGATCAACCGTTGCGGTCATTGGCAGTGTTGCACCGTTATTTTTAGCTTCATCTAGTGCAATACCTAAATCTTTGCGCATCCAATCTACAGCAAAACCAAATTCGTACTCACCTGCCCACATTGTTTTGTAACGGTTTTCCATTTGCCACGAACCAGCAGCACCTTTAGAAATGGTTTCGATTACTTTTTCGCCATCAAGCCCCGCTTGTTTAGCAAAATGTAAGCCCTCAGCTAAGCCTTGCACTACACCAGCAATACAAATCTGGTTAACCATTTTACATAATTGCCCTGAGCCCACTTCGCCTAAAAGCTGACTAAAACGGCTAAATGCCGCCATGATAGGTTGTGCTTTAGCAAATACCGCTTCGTTGCCACCGGCCATTACGGTTAATACCCCATTTTCGGCACCAGCTTGACCGCCCGATACTGGCGCATCAATAAAGTCGATATGCTGTAAAGCCGCTTTTGCCGCAACTTCACGTGCCACTTCTGCTGAGGTAGTTGTGTGGTCGATTAAAATGGTGTTTTCCTGCATGCCTGCTAGCACACCGTCATTGCCGTATACCACTGAACGTAAATCGTCGTCATTGCCTACACACATAAAGACCATATCGGCACCGCTTGCTGCCTCACGCGGAGTAGGTGCAAAACTGCCGTTAAAATCTTCGACCCATTTTTGTGCTTTAGCTGCTGTGCGGTTATAAACACATACGCTGTGCCCTGCTTTTGCTAGATGCCCTGCCATTGGGTAACCCATTACGCCTAAACCTATAAATGCAATTTTAACTGACATAAAAATGACCTATTTAACTGATAACTTAGAAACATAAGCTCGATTATGTCAATCGGCCGCTAAAAAAGCGAATGAAAGTCTTTTAAAATTTCCCGCATAAGGAAATTAGGTAGGTAATCTATGGATAGCATTTATCAATTTAACGCACCTCTTTGTAATAACAGTGATTTTCCTTTGAGCCAACTAAAAGGAAAAACGGTTCTTATTGTAAATACAGCAAGCAAATGTCATTTTTCGGCGCAATTATGTGCGCTTGAAAAGCTATACCAACAATACAAAAGCGATGGGTTTACTATTCTAGCCTTTCCATGCAATCAGTTTGATAAAAACGAACCATTAGAGGGCATGGCAATAAAAGACTACTACCAAAAACACTTTGCGATTAATTTTGAAGTATTTGATAAGGTCATGGTGAATGGCCCCGATACGCACCCCTTGTTTAGTTATTTAAAATCGCATACGCGTGGAATTGCACAAAACCGTGCCATAAAGTGGAACTTCACTAAGTTTTTAATTAATGCTCAAGGACAACTAATTGCGCGCTATGCGCCGCGCACTAAACCGGAGTCACTTCATAGTGTAATTAAAAGTAGTTTAGAGGCAACACCGATTATAAAAACAGCAAATAGTCGCTTTGGTTAGGCATCTATAATAAAAATGGTTTATGGTTGATGTAACTAGGTTAGTTGGATTGTAATAAATGAAGATTGCTTTTTTTAGTGCTCAAAAATACGAGCGCCCTTTTTTTGAACAAAGCTTAACTGGCTTTTCTAACATCGCTATTACCTATTTTGAGCAAAGTTTATCGATGCACACTGCGGTTTTAGCTAAAGAATTTGATGCGGTATGCGTATTTGTAAACGACTCTGTAAATAAAACAGTTATTGAGCAACTGGCTATATTTGGGGTTAACACCATTTTACTGCGCTGTGCGGGTTTTAATAATGTAGATTTAGCCGCTGCTAAACAGCATGGTATGCGTGTTCTGCGCGTTCCGGCTTACAGCCCTGAAGCAGTCGCAGAGCATTGTATTGCGCTTATGCTTACACTTAGTCGTAAAACCCATAAGGCTTATAACCGCGTACGTGAAGACAATTTTGACTTAAACGGCTTACTCGGCTTTAACTTACATAATAAAACGGTGGGTATTATTGGCTGCGGTAAAATTGGCCAAGCATTGTGTAATATATTAACCGGTTTTGGCGCTCACATTTTAGTGTGCGATCCTAATGCACAAGCTGGTAATTATACAATTACCAATTTAAATACCTTGCTTACACAAAGCGATATTATTTCTTTGCATTGTCCGTTAAACGAGCACACCCATCATTTAATAGACGATGACGCATTTGCAGCTATGAAAACAGGGGTTATGCTAATAAACACCTCGCGCGGTGCATTGGTTAATAGTAAAGCTTGCATTAAAGCACTTAAATCACAAAAACTAGGCTATTTAGGGCTTGATGTTTACGAGCAAGAATCAGAGCTGTTTTTTAAAAACCACAGCGACGATATAAACCAAGACGATATTTTCTCTCGCTTGGTGAGCTTTAAAAATGTATTGATCACCGGCCATCAAGGCTTTTTTACTCAAGAAGCGCTTACAGAAATTGCCAATATCACCTTACAAAATGCATTTGAGGTTACTCAAGGAAATAGCTTAACAAACGAAGTGCTATAGCGCTCCAAATCAAAAAGCAAAAAAGCGAACAAAATATAGTGTTCGCTTTTTTATTATCTATAACACATGAGTTATTAGTGTGTTCTAGCCAAACGCAACGTTTGCAAAGACTAAGGTCATTAGTACTGGGCAGACAAAACGAATGTACTGAGCAAACCAATAATGTGCACCAGAACTTGCTTGATGAAGCTTATTACCACGCTGCCATAACCAGCCTACTGTAACAAAGTAAAATAGTCCCATCAGCGGTAGTTGGTATTGGGTAAAGACCATAATAACCAAACCAAATAGCCAATCAAAATTAACAATAATAGTACTGGCACAAATAAGTACAATGGCACTAACGGCCCATGTAGCTTTGGTTCTGTCAACACTGTGGTTTTCTACTAAGAATGCCACCGGAATTTCAGTAGATGAAATGGTTGATGTAACTGAAGCAATCGACATCAACACAAAAAATAGTAAGCCAACGAGTAAACCAATTTCGCCCATGGTGCCAAATAACTCAGGTAATATGGCAAAAATAAGCTGCCCTTCACCAATTAATTTACCGTTGCTAAATACTTCAACGCCATTGAACTGAGCCACATAAATAGCCGGTATAATTAATAGTCCTGCTAAAAATGCCACGCTGGTGTCGAGTAAAGCAACACTTGCAGTCAATTTTGGTAAGTTAGCTCCGGGCTTTAAATAAGAGCCATAAATCATCATACAGCCCACACCCAGTGATAATGAGAAAAACGCTTGTCCCATTGCAGCAATAATTAAATCGGGGTCGAGTATTTTACTAAAGTCTGGCACTAAATAGGCTGCAAACCCTTCGCTGGCACCCTCTAAGGTAGCAATGTAAGCAATTAGGCCAACTAGTAAAACAAGTAATAATGGCATTAAACGGCGCGACCAGGTTTCAATTCCTGATTTAACCCCTTTTAAAATAATACTGGCGGTTAAAATAAGCATCAGCGGCGTAAATATAAAATTACGTAGCATAGAGTCGCTATGTAAAAACTCACTCAAGCTCTGCATGCCTAAAAAGGTGGTTATAGGCTCTATGGCGTAAGAAAGCATCCAACCTGCCACTATTGAATAAAAACTTAACATGACTATTGCGCCAGCTAAGCCTATATAACCTGCAGCAGCGCCAACTTTAGGCGCATGGTCTTGCCATGCTTGGCCTAGCGCTTTAACCGGATTAGCTTGGGCTTTGTAGCCTAAATACAGCTCGGTGTATAATGCAGGCAGCGCTAGCAAAAAAATAACAATAAAATACACCAATAAAAATGCGCCGCCACCATGATTAGCAGCCTGTGTAGGAAAACCCCATATATTGCCTAAACCTACCGCAGCACCGGCTGCTGCCAATACAAAACCAAGTCGACTTTGAAAACCATCACGCACTTGTGTCATACACCTACAAATCTGTTATTATTTTATCGAATGTGAATTAAACCATATTTAAGGGCGACTGAGTAATAAAAATGTACTTAGCGCACATAACAGCAAACAACCGCTCACAAACTATCCAGCTTATGACGATAACTATGTAATCGGTATTCACTTTTAACGAGCAATAATGAGTTCAGCTTACTTCGACAATCAGTTATTACACACCCCGCTTGCTGAGAATAATAACCACACCATTTTATTATTTGATGCCAGCCAATTGCAGGTTGATGAGCTAACACTTACACAGTTTTTAAGCCCGTTTGAATTAAGTGTCATCGCGCGTCGTAAAACGCCCCAAGCAAAGCAAGAATATGTAGCAACGCGGCTGTTACTAAAATATTTAGTCAAAAGTGTATTACCTAGCAGCAGTAATATAGCGCTGAGCAACATCAGCTCTGAGTTTAATCAACAAACCAGTAAGCTTGAGCTAAATATAAATAATAACCAGGTGTATAGTTGCTGTGTGTCACACTCTCATGGTTTGGTAGGCGTGGCGCTAAATATCAATAATTCGCTATTTGGTTTTGATATAGAAAAAATCAGTTTAAAACGGCCATTTGAAAAACTCGCAAAGCACTTTTATGATGCTGCAGAAGTGGCACTTATAACTAAGCAACCGTGCACAGCTTCTAAAGCGGCGACATTTTTTAGACTTTGGACGTTAAAAGAAGCATTAGCAAAAGCAACCAGCCGCCCTATTGCCCAGCTATTAAGCCCCAATGTATTTTGTGAGCTTGGCAACAAGCAATTAAGTGCAACTAGCACCGCATTAACAAACGATGTTAACGAGCAGTTTGATATAAGTGTTGTGGCAAAAAAAAGCACCGACTGGCGGTGCTCATTCATCTCATTGAAAGCGTTAAGCAGCCAGCTCGCCTTCAAGTAGTCGGCTATGAATAGCTTGAACCACAGCATCAGACTCACTTTGCTCAACTAAAAAGCACAGGTTGTGTTTACTCGCACCATGGCAAATAAGACGAATGTTAAATTCGCTCAACACCTGCATTAAATTCATTTCGTGCTGACGCAATACAATTTCAGACCCAATAAGTGCTACTAGGGTTAGATTGTTCTCAACCGATACATGGCAAAACTCAGCCAGTTTATCTAAGCACTCTTGATCTAGCTCTGGGCGTGATGCATTTGGCGCATTATCAAGGGTAATTGCTACACTAATTTCAGAGGTGGTAACCAAATCTACCGAAATATTGCATTCACTTAAAATAGTAAAGATACGCGCTAAAAAACCACTCGCTAATAGCATTTCAGGGCTTTTTAAGGTCAGTAGTATTTGGTTTTTACGTTGCGTGACCGCACGAATACCTGGTAGCTGCGATTTTTCACGTTCAATCCAGGTGCCCCCACGCTCTGGCTCTGTGCTTGAGCCAACAAACACATTTATATGGCTACGACTGGCTGGCAAAATTGTAGCTGGATGCAGTACTTTAGCGCCAAAAGTGGCCATTTCGGCCGCTTCATCAAAGCTTAAACGCGCTATAGGTGTCGCTTTAGCACACAAACGCGGATCGGTGCTAAAAATCCCCACTACGTCAGTCCAAATATGCACACTTTTAGCGTTGATTGCTTCAGCTAACAAGGCGGCACTGTAATCAGAGCCACCGCGACCCAATGTGGTGGTTACATTGTTTTGATCACTGCCAATAAAACCCTGAGTAACAATAACCGTGTTCTCTAGTAAAGGAATTAAATGCTCTTTAGCTGCAAGCGCTGTAGCGGCTACATTAGGCGTGGCTTTACCAAATTGGCTATCAGTTTTAAGCACCTGGCGAACATCAAAACGCTGCGAATTTAAACCTTTTAAGCGCAATACTTGAGTAAATAAATACGACGATAAACGCTCGCCAAAGCTAAGTAGCTCATCGTGTTGCTGCTCTGTTGTTAGTATTTGATGTGCCAGAGTTTGAAACTCATCAAGGGTGTTATTAAAACCAAGCGCTAAATCATTATCTAGGGTCAGATCAGTTAAAATTGCCTGCTGAATCGAAAGTACACCATCGATATGCTGTTGACGCTCTGTGGCATCAATATCGGCTTTGCAAAGTGCCACCAAGTGATTAGTTACACCGGCACTGGCGCTCACTGCAACAATTCGAACGCTGTTATCGTTTACAATGATTTCGCTACAACGGCTCATGGCCTCAAAATTAGCCACGCTGGTGCCACCAAATTTGGCAACAATGTAATCTGATTTTGTGCTCTGTAAACCTTGTGGCACTGATTGGGTAGTCATTTCGTCTCCTTTCGCGGCATCCAAACCGCAATAAAACAAGAAGAACTTGGCAGGAAATAAAGATAAGAAAAATCTACTGCCAGAAGCTCTCCACCTAAATTGGTGACAGTTTTGAGGATTCAGCCCCATAAACCGAAAAACAATAGTAACGACCCATTGTTTTCCTCGGCGAGTACTTCCCTCCTTAATGGTCGTAGGCTGTCGTTGCCTCGCATTAAGTACCTAAGTATCGCACCTCTTCTGAATGTATTATTAACCAGTGGCTAATAAAACAAAACCGCACTAAGAGTGCGGCTTTGAAAGTTATCGTTTAGACGTCTAGCTGTCAAGTCGTTTTATTATAAAATCAAATAAAACTACCCATAAAGTAAGAGCCAGCATAACCAAAGGTGTAACACACTAACAAATACAACGACAAACGAAGGTAACTTGCAAAAGTAAGTTCTTTAACCTTACTCATAGCAATAATACCAGCCGCCGAACCAATGATCAGCATTGAACCACCCACACCGGTTGCATACGTAAACGACAACCAATGCTGTTGACTCATTACAATGTCGGCTTTTAGTAGCGCAGCCGTTAGTGGCACGTTATCAACACCTGCGGATAAAATACCCATTAAGTAGTTTGCGTACTCTGGCGCCATTACTGTATACAAATTAGTAAATTGGCTCAGTACCCCAACTTCTTTTAATGCACCAACAAGTAGTAACACACCCACGAAAAACAATAAGGTGTCGTACTCTATGTCACGTATGAAATCGATCATATCTTTATTGATGTCTTTTTTACGCATTAAAAATTGCGCGACTAAAAACATAATAGACAGGCCGAGTAAAAAAGTAAGTAATGGCGGCACACTATATAAAACACTTAAAGTGAGGGTAGAAATAACCGTAGTGAAGAAAATAACAGCAATAGTAATGTCGGTTTTTTCGATGCGTTTGAATTTAGTCTTTTTAAACTCTAACTGCTTGTTCATACCAATTGATAACAAGGTAGCCAGTAATAATACGCTTAATAACGCTGGCACAATTAACAGTAATAAGTGACTAATGGTGACTTTACCATCAAGGAAAATCATTAACGTGGTTACATCGCCCGTTATAAGTGAAACACCGCCGGAGTTCACTGCAAATACAATTAAGGTGGCGTACTTAACTAGTTTTTTGGCTTCAAGCTTTAATGACATAATCACTGCCAAGGAAATCAATGTGGCTGTAACGTTGTCGGAAATAGATGAAAATAGAAACGCAAAACTCCCCACCAAAAACATCAGCTTTCGCTCACTAATGCTGGTTGGCATAATCCGGTTCACAACATTTTCGATAAGTCCTTTGGAGTTTAAATAGGCGACAAAGGTCATTGCGGCCATTAAAAACAGCCATAAGGAAGCAATTTCTAAAATATTGTGGTCAAGGAGGGTTTGAATCGTTTCGGGGCTTTGCCCATTAAGAGGAAAAATAAAGGAGATAATCCAACAAAGCGTACCAAAAAATAATGTCGTTTTGGCTTTGTTAACGTGAATCACATCCTCAATAACGATAAGCAAGAATGCAATCGCTATCAGCGTCAGGATAATCGAGGAAACCATGATATTAAACAACCTTCGGGGTTAAGTAAAAATTGAAACCATGTAAAAAATATACCCACATATTCTATGTGCCTATATTCGGCGCGGATACTATCACTATGTGGGTGTAAAAACTATTATTAAATCGTCGCAAAAACGAATACCATATAAGCTCAAGAAATATAAAATAACGATACTAGGATGTTGTAACGCCTTATGATCCCAGCTAAAAAGCTACTTAATACCCTCACTGAGCACTGGGGTGTATTAGAGCTATTATTTAAACGCTTTAAAATGGCCGACTTTAGTATTAAAGATCTTCAAAATGCCATTAAGCAAAAGCAACCGACGTGGAATAATGAGCGCATTTATAAAGAAACCAATCGGTTATTAAATCAAGAAATTATTATTCCCTTGGCTAAATCGTCACAACTAGAAATTAACCGTGCTATTGCTGACTTTACTACCTTTTTACTGCAAGAAGAGCATTTAGGCTTAGCACAAGAAATAAGCGTATTGGTTGATGATTTAGCTCGCTTAGGTAATCGGCTATCTAATGCCGGTGAAATGGAAGATTTTGATGATTTACGCCGCTTTAGCCGCATTATGGATGATCGGGTTCGTAAAATAATTAAACTGTTTTTACACAACGAAAACGCCATTTTAAATATTGTTGAGCAGGCTAAATCTAATAACGCGGTGCAATCGCTGCAAAAGCGCTATAAAGCCGTGATAGAAGCGTTTGATGAATACATAGAACCCATGCTGGAAATGGTCGATATTAGAGGCGACTTTCATGCCTGTTTTACTCTAATTGAGCAACAAATTAGCACCCAAATAGAGCATATTGAACGCTCAGGCAAGGCGTACAACGATAAACGTATGCTTGAGCAATTACGTACCCGTATTCTCGAAATGCACCTAGTTGGCCGGACAAGCTTACGCAAAAGTGCCGATATGCTAATGCCACTGCGTGAAGAGCTGCGCCGTAATAACCTTATTACCCGCCAAGCAGCAAAAGTATTAGGGCTAATTCGTAAAAACGGGGTGGATAATATGCTCAGCGCCGTGCAACCCCATTTTGTAAGCGATGCGCAAAAGTATTCATTGGGTCAACAGCGTCATATTGTTGCCTATATGGCAAGCCTAGCTGAGTTTGAACACCATGAATATCAGCTACCAGAACAAAATGATGTGCCCGCGTTTGTCACGCCAAACATTCCTGACTATCACGATGTAAAAGCGCAGTTTACCAAACGCTTTAAAAAGCAGCGTAAAAAACCACAGCCTCTGCTGCAATTTTTAGACGAAAGCTACCCTGAGCTTGAAGCCGATGAAATGCTGTTTTTGTATCAAAAGTTGGTAAGCGATAACACCCTAGAAATTAGCCAAAGCGATAAAAAAGCCCGCGTTAACATTGCAGGCCAGCACTTTAATTTATATCCCTTTAATTCAGAGCCTCAGGCTGATAAAGCCGAGCACGAGTAATTACCATGACCCATATAAACTTAGATGAGCTTTCTCACTTACAAGCCATTAATAAAAAATTAGTCGCCGGTTACCACATTTGCGAACAAGACACCGTAATGTGGCAAGAGCTTGACCAACAAATAGACGCTTATACTGCCTTATTTACAGCACTAGGCCACGAGTTAAAACACGATAGCCGTGGTTTTTATTATTTTGCCAGCGATGAAAGCACCCCAAACATGGGTAAGATTTCACGCGCTGTAGCGCTCACTATTTACATTTTAATAGAGCATTTTGCCAATACAGGTAAAGACCCAATGCGTGCATTATTTGACGAGCCAAACGATTTAGAGCTAATGCAAACCTTGGTACAGCTTAATAAACATTTGTTCGATCAGCTTGAGATATTCTCGGGTTCAGACTTACGCAAAGATGTGTATTTACGCATGGTACGTTTAGGCCTTGCCCGCGAAATAGAAGGTGGCTTTATGTTGCAAGCCCCTATTCACCGCTATATTGATGCCTTAATGGAAGTAAACGAAGAGACCTTTATTAGTGAGGACGAGCAATGAAAAATTTATACGGACTGAGTAAACTCGCCCTACTAAATACCGCAGGCTATGCCAAATGTGTGATCCCACTGGATAAAAGTAGCTCGATTTGTGCCCCTAACAACACAGGTAAAAGCTCAGTAATTAATGCACTGCAGTTTCCGCTAATTAACGATTTACGCCTAACCGAGTGGGATGGCCACGATTTAGATGAAACCCGTAAGTTTTATTTTTCATCAGATCAATCGTACATTTTATTACAAGCCGATTTACCTCATGGCTCAGTCGTCATTGGCGTTGCTGGCTTAGGTAAAATTGCCGGTTATGCGCACCAATACTTTTGCTATCAAGGTAAGCTTGATTTAGCCCAGTACACCCAAGGCAATACCATTATTAAGTTTACCAAGCTGTTTAACCACTTAAAGCAGCAAGGTTACAACCCAATAGAGCTTAAAGCACAAGAATTAAACGCCCTACTGACTGGCGGAGCAACGCAATTTGACGGTGAGATCAATTTAAAAATGATCCCCCTTAACAACGTTCAAGACTCTGCAATATACAAAGAAATATTTCGTCGTATTCTTAATTTACATAAATTAGGCGCAAACGACGTTAAGCGCTTTATGTTGCGTGTGTTTGAACGCCATATGTCAAATTCTAAGGTCGACTTTTACGAGGTTTGGCGCCGTTCGTTTGATAAAGTAAATCGCGCAAAGCGTGAATTAAAAGCGCTAGAATCAATGCAAGAGCCCATAGCCGCTCTTGAATCTATGCTCGAAAACCAAACCGTGCTTAAAGGTAAACTAGCAGCATATGCGCCAAAGATTGACCAAGCACTGATTGACTTTGATGCTTACCAAGAAGAGCAACTAAGCGAGCTCAACATCGCCCTTGAAGACATTGAGCACGAAAAGCACGAGTTTGAACAAAAGCAAGGGCTATACGTGCAACAATCGCGCGATATAGAGCGCAAGCAAACTCAAATTGAACAATGGTTTTTAGATTTCAACGCCCTTAAAAGTGAATTTGAGCTGGTTAATAAAGCCACTCTCAAAACCAATCTAACGCAGTTAAAAAATGACTACGAGTCGTTGTCACACTCTATTACGAGTGCTCAAGGGCAAAGTCTGCACACCCTTGATTACCGTATTGGTGAAACACAAAAACAAATTAAAAGCTTAAAGTTACAACTTAAAAACTTAGAATTTAATTTATTCACCCGTATGCGTGAAGACTTATCACTGAAAGAAGTAGAGGAAATATCGCGGCTATTAAACCCCGATCTTCTCTCCTTTGCCACCACCAGCAATGGCGATATAACCATTGATGACGAAGATGCCTTTGGTGAATTTTTATCACAGCTGAGCGAAAATGTTAAAGGCGGTATACTCACCCTACCTGGTGCCAGTATTAAACTTAAAAAGCTCTCACCAGTACAAATGCAAAGCGGCGAAAATAAAGAGCAACTGAGCGCTCAGTTAACCGCGCTTGAGCAATCATTAAAAGAGTTTAAACAGCAGCGTGAAGTGGCCGCCAATGTTGCTGATAAACAAAAAGAAAAAGACGCGCTATACGAGGAGCTCATGAGTGCAGAAAGCGCACTTAAACGCTTAGAGCAATTTGAAGTGATGCAACAGTCGGTTGACGCCCAAGCAATGCTAAAAGAACAGCTTTTAGCCGAGCGCGAACAAGTTGACGATTACCTACAAGATATTCAAAAAAACAGTGGTTCAATTGCTGATAGACGCTCGTTAATCAAATCAAAACAAGCGCAAATTAATCGTCAAACAGAGCGCTTACGCCAAGTTAAAACCGAGCGTATTGACCACACTTTAGATTTATACAGTGGTAAAGTAACGCCTTACATGATTGATATAAAAATCGATTTTGATAATTTAAGCGATTTAATTCATCACTTTAATAAGGACTGCCAAGAGCTACGTAATTTCGATATAAATGTACGTAATACCTATATGCATATTTATAATGCCGGTATCACTAAGTTTGATAACGAAAACGATGAGTTTAGTAAATATCAAAAGCTTATTAGCGCGTTTCATAACATTGATAACGAGCGCGATGCAGTTGAGCGCCAAGGTCGCGTTGCCCTCACTGAAGTGGCCGCTACAATTAAAGGCCTGCGCGAAGATTTAGACCGCTTACGCCGTGAAATGAATAGCTTTAATAAAGGCATTAGCCAGCACCGCATCTCAAACCTGCAAGCGTTTAAAATTAATATTATCCCGCGCAAAATGTTGGTAGATAGTATTGATACCATTATCAGTACCTCTAACCAATTTGAACAAGGCGATACCCTAGATTTACTCAGTCAAGAACCTTACAGCGAAAGCGCGGTAAACGAGGCAAAAGATCATTTAATTAAACTCGCCTCAGACAAAGCAGGCCTTACATTAACTGATTTATTTGATATTCGTTTTGAAGTGGTTAACCGTGCAGGTGAAACCGAGCACTTTGAAAAAATAGACTCGGCTGGCTCAAATGGTACGCGTATTACTATTAAGCTGTTATGTGGCATGTTGTTTATTCGATATTTATTAAGCGATCAGGAACAAAACTTATACCGTATACCTATTTACATAGATGAAGCGGCTGATATCGACCCGCAAAACCAAAAGGCAATTATAGAAACTGCCCTGAGCTTTGGCTTTGTGCCAATATTTGCCTCGGTTAAACCGCAAATAAGTTGTGATTATATTGTGCCAATTCGTTCAGTAAAAGACGGCGCACAAAACTGGGTAGATGAAAAAGATTGGATTGAGGTTGAACATAAAGCCTCTCTACTGGACTAAGAGTTAATTGGCTATTCATCTTAGTCAGTTACACTTATTTTAAAGATTTTAAATTACCCCCGCCCATGGTAGTTTAAACAAACGCACTTTATTGGAGCAAACGTAATGAAACATATATTTATTGTCGCAGCACTGGCATTACTAACCGCCTGTACACAAACTCCCGATTGGGATTACGATAAATCAGCAAACTTTAGTAACTACAAAACGTTTGCCTGGGTAGAAAATGCGAGTCTAACCAAAGACACGAATAACTACCAAATCAGTGGGCTTATGGAAAAACGCGTTCGCAATGCGGTAAACAACCAACTAAGCCAGCAATTAGGTATGCAATTGGTTGACGTAGCGCAAGCTGATGTACTTGTTAATTACCATGCAAGTATAGATAAAGAGCTTGAAGTTGACAGCTTTAACGTAGGCTACGGCGCACGTTGGGGTTACTGGGGCACAGGCTTTAACCACGATGTAAGCGCGCGTGAGTACGAAGTAGGTACGCTGGTGATTGATATTATTGACCGTGAATCAAACCAACTAATTTGGCGTGGTGCTAAAGATGGTCGTTTAAAGAAAAAACAAACCCCATCACAACGTGAAGCCACCATTAAAGAAACAGTTGCCAATATTTTAAGCAACTTCCCGCCGAAAAAGCAGCAGTAAGTTTTAATTAATATTTAAAAAAGCTCACAGTATGTGAGCTTTTTTCGTTTTGAGAGCTTTTAAAATAATTACGCGCTTCGTCCGTCATGTCAGCAAGCTGTGCGTCTAAAAAAGCACTGAGTTAAATGTAACTTAAAGGCCAAAGCGCGATAAGCGATAGCTTCTAATTACTTAGTAAACGTTATTCCATCAACAAATTTACGATTTATACTTGTGCAATAAATCAATTGGGATATGGCAATAATCATCGGGGTGATTGGTTAACCGGTCTTGATGCTCGGGATCGCTAGGGACATAATTAGTCAGTGGCGCTACTTGTACCGCTATTTTTTTGGCATCATCCCGCTGGCTAATATACTCTCTGGCGATGTTTAAATGATTGCTGTCTTGGCTAAAAATGGCGGTACGGTATTTTTCGCCTACATCGTTACCTTGTTTATTGATACTGTATGGGTCAATAATCTCAAAAAAATAGCCGATTAATTCATTTAAGGTCACTTCTTGGGCATCAAAGATGACTTTAACGCACTCGGCATAGCCATCGTATTCACCTTGTGTTGTGTTACTAGTGCCATTGGCACGCCCCGCCTCAGTAGTCACTACTCCAGGTAAATACTTCATAAATTCTTGCACGCCCCATAAGCAACCACCAGCAAAATAAAGTGTGTGCTGATTTAATGAATGACTCGATTGTTGTGTTTGCATAATAAAGTGACCAATGTAAATAATTTATAGGATGCAGAGTTACTATTTTGTAACGCTAGGTTTGATTATCAAATGCAGTTTTTTATCATTAATGTACAATAGCGCCCAAAATCACCCTAGCTTAGTGAGCTTACCTTATCATGTGATAAAAAGTGATAGGTATTTAATTGTTAGCGCCATTGCATAAAATGAGAATAATGATATGAATCGTGCCCCGCACCTTATTATACCGGCCGTACTAGCCAGTATTTCAACTGTTGCTTATGCAGAGCAGAGTAAAGAAACAGCAACCATAGAACAAATAACAATTGAAGTGTCACCCACTGCCAATACCTTACCTGTTGGTACATTTGATTCACCTATTTCAAATTTAGAGTACGACCCGCGTGTTGACTTGCAATCACGCAATATGGCTGAAGCACAAGCTGATGTAACGATACGCGGGGGGATTTTTGAAAATACCGGCTTTAGAATCGGCAGTGCAACTCTACTCGACCCGCAGTCTGGTCACTACTTTGCAGAAATTCCTATTGCACCACAAATGCTAACGGGTGCCAGCGTATTAACCGGAGCCGATAATGCACTTAATGGCATGAATAGCTCAGTAGGTACTGTGTCATTTGCTTGGAAACCAATAACAACTGGTGGCAGTGTCTCTTTGGGCGCTGGCTCAAATGACTTTAACTTACAAACAATTCATGCAGGTGTGAGTACTCCACTTGAAGCAAACGCTAATTGGCGTATTGGTTTTGAAGGTGAATATTCGCACTCACAAAGTGATGGTTCAATTGATTTTGGCGACCATGATTTTACTCGTACTTCTGGCAGAGTGCAGTTAACTGGGAGCGATTCACAAACTGATTTATTTTACGGCTTACAAGAAAAGTTTTTTGGTTGGCCAAACCTTTATACCCCATTTGGTGTAAATGAAACCGAAGACTTAGAAACTCAATTATGGATGCTCAACCATAAACAAGCCTATGCTACCAACAGTGAATTTGAAGTATCGGCTTATTACCGCAAACATAACGATCATTATGTTTATTCGCGTGAAAACCCAAGCGCGTTCCAAGCATTTCATGAAACACAAGTAAAATCATTGGCTGTTTCGGGTCGTCATGCGCAAACAAAGTCAGTTGCGGTTAATTACTCTGCGCAATATATAGAAGACAGTATTGACTCCACTACCCTTGAAAATAACTTTACTTCACGTAACTACTTTAAGCTTAGTGTATTACCAGAATACACAACATCGCTTGCAAGTGATCAGCAACTAACGGTGCGTTTAGGAGCTGCATTTGATAACACCAGTCGTGATGATTCTGAGCTATCATTGATTGGTGATGTTAGTTTCAATACCCAAAATAACGATGGCACTGAGCGAACATTGTATTTGTCGTATGCCGAGGCAAGCCAAGTAGCAGGCTACACCGCCATTGGTGGCAGTGAGTCAGGGGGCTTGTTTAGAAGTAACGCTAGCCTTGAACGTGAAACCACCAAAAGCTTAGAGCTGGGCTTATTGCTTGAGCAACAAAGCTGGCAGCTTAATTCAGCGCTTTTTTATCGTAAAGATAATAACCTAACCGATTGGACATTTAACTTTGATTCAAGCTCAGCACGATTTGCACAGCCGGTTGATATTGATACCACAGGCCTTGAATTTTTAGCTACTAAACAATTTGATAACGCAGAAATTATTGCCAGCTATGCGTACTTACATAAAACAGAAACCTACGGTGCTGAAAATATTGATGCTAGCTTTTATGCCTTAAATTTTCCTGATCATCGTGTAACACTCGGTGCAATTTGGAACCCAACGGATATATTAGAGTTTCGAGTAGATAATGAGTGGCGTAAACAACATAAAAATGCGCTGCGCCGTTCAGGTGACGAGGCGTTATTTACTCAGCTGACGGTAAAAATAACTCCACCAGCCCTGCCTAACTTCTTTATTAGTCTTGCAGCTGATAACTTATGGGATGAGTCGTTTGAAGAAATTCCAGGTACGCCAGGGCGCGGCGAGCAATATACGCTAAGTGCCACGTATAGCTGGTAACTTTATCGCTCAGCGAGGGCTTACCCCACGCTGAGCTTATCTTTTAAGTTGAAATAAGAAACAGACCAGTAGAAAGCTGAATCAGAAACTTCATTTCTCAGCCCTTCCTAAGTATTCTAAAAGCGCAGGCCTCTTCGCCCTCTTTGTGCATTGATAATTTAAAAATTATGAACTGAAAGAATTGAATGAGAAGTAAATGAGGTAACGCTAGCGACAATGCTAAGTGGATACTTAATTGTCTTCTCTGAGTAAGGGTTTTAGAAGCACAAAGTAAGTGTCTAACCTGAACTCTGGTTAAGAGATTTACTAACATATCGAATCAAAATGATATTTATGTTTATTTTCTCAAGCTAGAGATTTTTAGTGAAAACAAGGCGAAATTACGCGTCAATAGCTAGCCTATTGCAAGTAAACTCAACGCAGTTAGCGCTGCAAATAGCTGCTTGAGATGGATTTATTACCCGGAGTTCAGGTTATCAACACTTTTCAAGCATATTAATTGTAAATATATGTGTATTTAATACAATAAATTAGGTTAATTGCTCTAATTCGGTAATTAACGTTAATGCGTGTTCATTGGTCGTTCCGCATACATCTAACGTGGCGCTAAAATCACTGCACACTTTTGGGCGTGACTCATCACCAAATAGCTTACATAAATTACGCTCATCCAGCTGAATACAACGTTCTCCGGCCTTTTTACCGTTTGGCATACCTGGTATTGGCGAGCTAATACTTGGCGCAATACAACATGCTCCGCAGCCTAAACGGCACGCAATTGATTGTGTTTTCATTCTAACCTCAGTAATAAATTTCAATTATATTGTTGCTGCTTTGTACATAAATAGCGCGCTGTGTTCTATTTGCAAACGCTTTGTGCAATGACTTGTTACATCTTCAAACACACTGTAAACACTTTATTGCGTATCATTAGCCCATCAGCACAATTTATTAAGGGATGCCCTGTGGCGACTAAAAAACAAATAATACTTCCTATCGCAGTCCTTGTTGGTGGCATTGGCCTCGCAGCAGGCTTTTCTGCAATGAAAAAACCACCAGAAGAAAAACCAGTACAAGATACTCGCCCTTTGGTTGCAGCACAACCAGTTCATCTTGATGCAATTACCCTCGATGTGAAATCGTACGGTATTGTGCAACCAAAAGACCGTACTGAGCTAATTGCTCAGGTAAGTGGCCAAGTTATTTCAGTTGCAGGACAATTTGTTGAAGGTGCCTTTGTAAAGCAAGGTTACATTTTAGCACGAATTGATCCAAATGATTACGAAGCTGATTTAATTGAAGCAGAAGCTGGCCTTGCCCAAGCAAGTTCAGCGCTTGAGATTGAACGTGCTCAAGCACATGTAGCTAAAGCCGAATGGGAACGCATTAAAGCAGACTCAAGCGATGTTACCGCATCAGCACTGTATTTACGTAAACCGCAATTAGCTGAAAAAATGGCGCGATATCGCTCAGCACAAGCAAGTGTAAAACGTGCTAAACGTAATTTAGAACGCACATATATTAAAGCCCCCTACGATGCGATTATAAACGAGCGCAGCATTAGTTTAGGCTCGGTAGTTAATCCTGGTAATAGCTTTGGTTCACTTAGCTCAACTGAGGTTGCCGAGGTGCGTCTACCGGTTGCCGATAAAGAGCTGCAATACCTCAATAATGGTGGTATAGGTGCAACAGTTAAGTTTAATGCGCAATATGCAGGTAAAGAAACCACATGGCAGGCTAAAGTGGTTCGCAGCGAAGGTGTGATTGATCAGAAAAGCCGTATGAGCTATTTGGTTGCTCAGCTTCAAACCCCGTATGAAGGGGCTCAGCCACTTCGTTTTGGCTCATACATTAACGCTACTATTGAAGGCCGCGCCATCAAGGGGGCTATTATCGTCCCTCATAATCTGGTTAAAAATAATAAAATTGCAGTGCTAAACGATGATTTAACTCTGTCATTTAAAACACTCAATATTATTCGCGAACAAGATGGCATGGTCATCGCAAATCAAGGCTTAGCAGAGGGAGAGCAACTAATTACTTCTGCACTTGAATACCCAACCGAAGGAATGGCAGTAAAAATAGAAGATACAGTGACAAAGCCAGACGTTACTCAACTTGCGTTAAAAGGAGAGTAAACGATGACCACAACTGATGAAAAAGGGTTAATTGCGTGGTTTGCGCGTAACCCCGTTGCTGCTAACCTAATCATGATTTTTGTCTTGATTGGCGGGTTGTTAACCGCGCTGACAATTCGTAAACAAGCCTTTCCTCAATTTGAAAGTAACTGGGTAAGTATACAAGCTATTTACCCTGGTGCTGCACCACAAGAGGTGGAAGAAGGCATTACTATAAAAATTGAAGAAAACCTCGAAGGTACTGAGGGTATAAAGCGTTTAATCACTTATTCTAACCGAGGCTATGCACAAGCCTGGGTTGAGATTGAAGAAAAATATGACGCCAAAGAAGCGCTTGATGAAATAAAAGCGCAAGTAGATTCAATTAATACGTTTCCTGCAGGTATGGAGCGCCCTGTTGTTCAGCGTGACAAGTTTCAACAGGAAGTAATGATACTCGCGCTTTATGGTGATATGAGTTATTACCAATTAAAAGAGCTTGGCAATGATATTAAGGATGAATTACTAAACCTTCCTCACGTAAACCTTGTTGATTTTTACAGTGGCTTAGACTATGAAATTGGCATTGAAATTAGCCCTGATAAACTTCGCGAATACGGACTCACGTTTAGAGATGTATCTAATGCGGTACAAAGCTTTTCTACTAATATGTCGGCGGGGCAAATTCGCTCTGACACTGGCTACATCTCGATGCGTGTCGAAAAGCAAGCCTATCGTGGCGGCGAATTTGAAAAGTTACCGCTAATTACATTACCAGACGGTGCTCAAATTAAATTAGGCGATGTAGCCACTATTAATGATGGCTTTGAAGAAGGCCTACTTTACTCTAAATACAATGGTAAAAATTCATTAACGTTTGAAGTTGATGCCTCAAAAGATCAAGACATTACCGTTGTCGCTAAAGTTCTTAAAAAATACCTAGCCGACAAAGCCGATCAACTTCCTGCAGGCGTTAAGCTCTCACCCATCGTTGATTTAACCTACTACCTTGAAGGCCGACTCGACATGATGGTCGACAATATGGTGTGGGGCGGTATTTTAGTTATGCTGGTATTAGCGCTGTTTTTACCACTTAGATTAGCGTTTTGGGTAATGATGGGCCTACCAGTGTCTTTCTTAGGGGCATTCTTATTTATGCCTATCGGCTTTTTAGACATTACTATTAATATGGTGTCTTTGTTTGCCTTTATTATTGTTCTGGGGATTGTGGTTGATGATGCCATTGTTGTAGGTGAATCGGCCAGTGCTGAAATTGAAAAACATGGGCACTCACTTAACAACGTTATTCGTGGTGTAAAACGTGTTGCCATGCCAGCAACCTTTGGTGTACTAACCACTATTGCCGCATTTTTACCTCAAGCAATGGCTTCAGGCCCAAGCGCTGCGTTTTCGAAAGCAATTGGCGTAGTGATTATTTTATGCTTAATTTTTTCACTGATTGAATCAAAACTAATTTTACCTGCACACATTGCAGCAATGAACCCGCGTAAGCCTAATCCTAAAAATCCATTACACAAATTACGTAATGCAGTTGATAGTGGCTTAAAGCATTTTGTTGAACATTATTACACTCCTTTTATCGGCCGTTGTATCCATTATCGCTATACCGTGATTATTGGCTTTTTATGTATTTTAATTGTCAGTGCAGGACTCTTTGCCGGTGGTATGGTTAAATTTGTACCGAACCCTAAAATTCCGCATGACTTCCCGCGTATATCCCTAGAAATGAACCTTGCCTCTTCTGAGCAAGCAACGCTTGAAACAGCGCGTAAAATAGAAAATGTCTTACTGAGCGTCGACAAAGAACTAGAGCAGCAGTATGGCCAATCTATGATCCGTGATTTGTCTGTTAGTCTGCGTGGTCGTACTAATGCAAGTATCATGGCCATTTTAGTAGAGCCTCATTTGCGCCCTATCGATACGTTTGAGCTAAGCACTTTGTGGCGTGAAAAAATGCCGCCGCTACCGGGGCTTAAAACACTCACTATTCAAGATAGTATTTTTGGCGGTGGTCGTGATGATGGCGACGTTAGCTTTAGACTCGAAGGAAAAAATGCCGACGAGCTAAAAGAAGTATCTAGCAAACTAAAAGCTAAGTTACAAAGTATGGAAGGCGTGGGGGATGTAAATGACTCACTGCAAAGTGCCACCGACGAAGTACAACTTGATTTAAAACCACTTGCTTACAGTATGGGCTTAACCCTTGCTGATGTGGCCTCTCAAGTAAGCTTTAGCTATTACGGCCTTGAAGCACAGCGTATTTTACGTGAAGGTGAAGAAATCAAAGTAATGATTCGCTACCCGCAAAGCGAGCGTAATTCGATAAGCAACATTCAAGATACGCGTATTATCACTCCTGCGGGCGCTGAAGTTTCTTTGAGTGAAATAGCTATAGTCAAGCTAGTTGACGGCGTAAGCAGTATCAGACGTGAAAACTCAAACCGTACTGTCAATGTGTGGGCTGCGGTCAATAGTGACGAAGTAGAGCCATTTGCCATTGCACAAGAAATACGTGATGTTTACTTACCGGCACTTCTTAAAAACTATCCTGGAGTAAAAAGTAATGTTGCAGGGCGTATTCAAGAAGAGATGGAAAGTGCTAATGAACAACTACGTGATTTTGCAATCTCATTAATGATTATTTTTGCGCTACTTGCCATTCCACTTCGCTCATATTCTCAGCCACTGATCATTATGTCGGTGATCCCATTTGGTGTTGTGGGTGCTATGTTCGGTCATATGGCTTTAGGTATGACAATGAGCGGATTATCAATGTTCGGCATTATCGCTGTAGCCGGTATAGTAGTTAATGATTCACTTGTTATGGTGGATTTTGTAAACAAAGCCCGTGCAGAAGGTGTGGCAATAAAAGAAGCGGTAATGCAAGCCGGAGCGCGTCGCTTTAGAGCGATATTACTAACCTCTGTTACTA